>Ga0131853_10004009_pt1 | contig 26420 bp, 15 predicted proteins | sample TergutLab28metaG_FD_92764 | JGI IMG/M metagenome (GOLD analysis project Ga0131853, IMG submission 92764) | Labiotermes labralis P1 segment gut microbial communities from Petit-Saut dam, French Guiana - Lab288 P1 (version 2) (version 2) | ecosystem: Host-associated > Arthropoda: Insects >... | reverse complement strand
GTATTCATTGAAACTTCTATCCAAATCTGAAACACTGGCAGCATTCACAAATTGGATGGAATTCATCTATCACTTCGGAATCGTAAATTATATGTTCTCGATCCTTCAAAGCATGATACTGATATGTGAAAAGTGTCCAACAACATGATGAGCACTATTTAGGTCAAAAAATTTGCATCACATCACATGCATGAAAAGACTGTTTAACCACAGAAATGTTATATACATAGCCCTACCATTAAAATCCTCATTGTAAAAAATCACTATTCTCCAACAAATGGCAAAAAACACATACATTATTAAATTAAGATTCTTGAGTACAAAATGCAACAAACTGAAAACAATGTACACAGACGTCATGGTAAGTACACCTAGATGTTAGAAACTGTACTAAGGTCAAGGAAAGAAGTCACACAGATGGTGCAAATGACTGCTCAGGACTTGCTACTCTATGCCCCCTATTGCATTCCTCTGCTTCCCTGTTACAGCCAACCCAAAGGAACTTGTCATTAACGAACATTATCACATGGTTACCACTCCCAATATTCATGCATAAAGACTGGATAGATGAGTGGGAAGGAATACAGAGAAGCAGGCTGAACTGATCACAGGAATGGTTGCAAGGCAATGTGAAGGTGGTATAGCTTCTTACAGTAGTGTGTTATTCAAGAGTCACACACACACACACACACACATATATATACACGACTTCTTCCAGAATCCTATTTCTGTTAAAAACACACAATGCTGCAAAAGCTCTACATCCTTCTGTCATCAGGTAATATACAAAAATGTTTACATTTACTGTGTTGGGTCCACTAGGTGGAGCTAACAGATGAGCCTCATGTAATATACCTACATTTGCTTTCATAATTCCTGCATTTCACCTAACAACAGAAGCTGAGCCACCTGCCAAAATTCTGTAATTTTTTACAAAAATATAGACCATGTGAAAAGTTAAATATATGTGACACTTCTTCCTATGGTTTTGTGTAGTACATTTAATGGACCACTTACAGGACAAGAATAATAGTTGGCCATATTGGGAGTAAAATGTAATATAATGCAGTAACAACTCCAAAACTTCTTAAACATTCAGAACTGCACATCTTCATATGGACTACCAAGAGTGTCAACAGTTATAATTACATAGGACAACACCAACAAAATACACATCATTATTACATATGATTTACAATTAAAACATTACAACTCTAATATGTTTTGATCCTCTTCAGGTCATCTTCAGGGCAATCACATCAATTATATGTATAAAACATCGATTTTGCATAAATAAATTAGGCTAGAATTATATCTTGACATTGTCAGATAGCTTGAAGGTTGCAATAGAGCCATAAATTTGATTAAATATTCCATTTGCAGTGTTACTTATAACTGTATAAATTTATATCTACATCTGTAAGAACCACTGCACAGGGAATACTTCATCAAATTTACATCTCTACTGCAACCTTCAAGCTATCTAACAACATCAAAACCTAATTTTAGCCTAATTTATTTACACAAAATTTATGTTTCATACATATAACAGAAGTGCACTCCTTGAAGATGACCCAAATAGGGTCGAAACATGTTCTAAGTTCTAATACTTTAATTGTAAATGATATATGATAAGACTGTGCATTTTTTGGTGTTGTCTGAAACAAATGTCAATTAAAACACAGACATTAATAACAAAAAAAAGTGTCAACACTGCCTATCTTCATCTACTGCACGATATTGTAGCACTTACAAGAATACTGCAGTTAATTAAACACACACACACACACACTGTAAGAACAATACAGATCCAGATACAATAGTCTTATTTGAAATCATCAAGGTCACTGCTCCTAAATCCTTGTCAATTCTTAATTCTCCAGAAATATAAAACAAAACCTGTTGGGATAAATGTTAAAATTTTCAGATATCAGTGCCACATTTTAAATTATATCTCAACCCATCAAATACAGCTATTTTAAATAGTTCCATACAAAGTCAAATTGTCCCTGTAATAAAGTACCATATTGATGAGAAGAGGCACAGCTGCACTCATTAACCTCAGCACTAGATGGAGGTAAGTGGTCAGCTTCACACCCTGGCTGCCTTACACACAGAAAAGAGCTCTAGTACCCACTGAATAGGAGGCTGAGTGGATCCCAGAGCCAGTCTAGCAACTTAGAATAAGAAAGACATCTTGGTCATCCAGCCCGTAGCCCAGTCCCAATGTTGACTAACAGTTTTATTATTTGATTACTGTCTAACTGTGATTCCTCTGAATGAATGGACCTGCATGAAGACATTTGTTAATATGTAAATTAACCCAGATTATCAATCCATTTGGGTGAGTTCAAACAACTTTTTGGCATCTCATCTAAAGGTAAATTTTTAACACACTAGTAAAAATCAAAATGTACAGTTAGAACTCAACAATATTAACATGCCATTTCAGTGTCAGTAATCATCACAGTGTGGTTTGTTCAGCTGTTGTATTCACTTCCATTTTGAAACCACTATCTACATATGAGGAAATAGCCCAATAATAAATTTGCCAGAATAAGCAAGAACACAACCTGATGATGGTGGAATAATATTCAAGCACACTATGGACAACCTTGTGAAAACTGTGTTGAATAGGCATACCTATCTATATATATATATATAATTTTTAGATACACCATGGAAAGCACATATTTAAAGTAAATTGCTATATTCAGATTTGTACCAGTTATCAAACATACATGTGACTGAAGTGCCAGGCCACCTTGCACTATCAGATCTTCTGCCAACATGTGTGTATTATAGTACAAATCAAGGCACAGGCAAACAACAGAGGCTGGTGGTGTACAAGAATAAAGTTGTTTGTAAAATATTTGGGTGCAAGTTGGAATTAAGAGTGGTGTAAAGAACTTCATAAATGAACTCTTCACATAACACTATTGGTATAACTAAATCAAAGATGAGATGGGTGAGACATGTAACATATAAATACTGAATGGGAATTGCATATATTTTGGTACGGTAACCTAACAGCAAGAAGGCACAGACACGAGGTTATCAGCATGTAAACATACATGTCAATGTACATCAATATGTAAATGTAGTATGTGAAAATTGGATCTGGTATGAACTGATCAGGAAGTTCACCTATGGCAAACTTTTGCAAACATGTCAGGTCAACACAAGCATAACATTTCCTGACCAGCTGGGTAACAATTGATTTTGTAAGAAGGTTCTGCACCAGGTAGTTGTTAATTGGTTCATTACCTTCCAATATTAACCAGTGAGGCTACCCAGTCATGCATGCTTACATTTTACTGATATTGCAATGAAGTTACACTATTAGAGTATCTGTTTCAAGATGGATGTAGTCTGAAGGACATTCAGAACTCTTGGAAAAAAAAAATTAAATTTCCTTACTCCTTGCAAGATCTGAGGTTTCTGCAGCATTAATATTTTGAATTCCGGTCCTGTGGGATGTTCAGATCTGTAACAGGGTTAACAAGTCATCAAATGAACACACAGGATTAAATCATCCTGCTTTCATTTCTACAAGCTCACAGTATCTCAGGTCCTTATGGCAGTATAATTTTAAAGGCTAGATACTGTTTTCCAAAAGCTAACACACCAACTAATATGCACCGCCACAAATATGAGACTGTTCACCTACAAGTGCCTTGATATATTTGAACATTGCAGGATGTTCCTTGTTACCATTACAACTAAGCAAAGAGAAATGGTTCTGTGGTAACATTAACACACTGCATAAAAATGGACATCTTCATTGCCAGATCCAGTCCTAGATGCACCAGCTACATGGCAACTCAGAACAGAGCAAGAACTAGCTAAATGTTGGGCCTACAAACCTTAAAAAACTCAGCAGTAGATAAGATCAGGGCATCAAGGGAAAATGCAGGATTTGGGAAATTGTGACTTCTGTTAACACTCATCAGAGTCAAACTACACACAAAACTTTCATTCAGGAATCTGAAGTGAAGAACTCACCCATGAGACCGAAACACTTATTAAAGGGAAATACTTAAATAATCATATAAATAGGGAGTAAGCATGTGGACTGGATTCAAATGACCATTACAACATTGCTACAAGTGCATCTATAAGTGTAGAAGCCCCCATTTTTAACCAAGTACACACAAATTAGAAAACACACATACATAAAATCAAATACCATGGATGATAAAAGTGGATACAAATACTTTGATACTCTGATTCTGCAGTCAGCAGAACACTGCTGTACATCTAAAATATCCAATGTGACTTTTGTAAATGACATGGACATAATTTTGAGCATATATGAATACACTTTAGTATTCATCCGAATGAAATGATAGCTTCTACCCTCTTACATGGGATAATTTGTTTCATCTTGGAAGTGTCCAGCGATATTAACAAATCTTGTTTCCTGACAATGCATAAGCCACTTTAAAAGGGGAGCCCAACTGTAATATAGCCATACATTGGTGAAGCTTAGAAACAACTATACACACACCAAACATATGAGTTCACACATTCATTAAGACCTCTCATTCTGGGAATGTAAAAATTGAGCTTTCTTGATCATGTATTTTATGCCAAGTTATAGCTTACAACATAAGCATTATAAAGAAATGAAATAATGGTGAGATGCACTACAGGATTCTAAAGCTTTAATATGTTGACTGATATTTCCCCAAGATGTTTTGAGTTTGAAAAGATGAACCATTGAGAAGATACAGAAGATAATATTAAATCTCAAATAAAATTATTTTATAAATACTCAATAAAAATTTGCTATACATTCAGGAAGTCCATAAATGAGCTTTAAAATTTTGATCTTCATTTTCCTAAATTAATATATATATATATATATATATGTGTGTGTGTGTGTGTGTGTGTATGTGTTTGTGTGTGTGTGGGCCGGGTAGCTCAGTCAGTATAGCAACTGACTACGGGCTGGACGGTCTGGGATCGAATCCCGGTGGGGACGAGATTTTTCGCCCATCCAGACCGGCCCTGGGGCCCACCCAGCCTCATGTAAAATGGGTACCAGGTCTTTCCCAGGGGTAAAGTGTGGCCGGGGCGTGCTGCTGACCACTCACTCCCTTCTAGTGCCGCGGTCATGGAAGAGTAGAGCTATACCTCTACCAACCCTCTAGGCCACACCGGGCCTGTAACGGGATCACTTTACCTTTATATATATACACATGCATACATACAATGAAGAAGACTTTCAAAAAGCCGTTTTAAGCAGAGCACATTTGAGATACAGTTGAAGAATATACCAGCTGCAAAGATCAGCTCAGATCATCTCAATTTGGTGCCTACTGCACATCTGACTGCTACATAAATCAGTATCATAAAATAACGTTCAGGCCATAAAAACGTTCCATTTGTTAGTTCTTCATGACAAGAAAACTGTTATGACAGTGTATGACAGTCTCAGCATAAGTATTGCAGGAATCCATCAATTTTTTGGTTGCATCCCCGGACCGTCCAGCCTGTAGTGAGTCGCTATACTGACTGCAGTATTGGATTAAGAACACACTGTATGTCTACAACAATGTATCTTCCTTTCCTCATTTTCCTTATTGTCATATAGAAGTATTTTAAAATCCTCTAATAGTTTTCATGCTGTGGGTAGTTCGAATAGAATGCATAATTTCCAAACCAAACTGGATTCAGAACACACTGTATGTCTACAACATTGTACCAAGACATCTTCCTTCCCTCATTTTCCCTGTAGCCATATGAAAGTATTTCCAAATCCTCTAATAATTTTTATGCTGTGGGGAGTTCATATAGTATGCCAGTAATTCCCAAACCAAATTTTTCATACAAGATTCAGATTTGCAGGTTTCACTATTGTCACTAGCAGTCAAGACTACATTAAGATTACAACTGTCTCTGCTCCAGGATAATAATTTATCACCCGCAAATTTCAAGAAAGGTACTGAAAGTGCACTGACTGCTCACCATTGCTACCCAGTGTTGGTACATTAAACAACCTTGGTTATAAAATTTCTCATATAAAGGTATTCTTTACACCATTTTGGCATGCTTTTTTCGTGTTTTATCAATTTTGTCATTTGCCGCCTACAACAACAAAAAAAATTACTAATTTTTCAGCTCTTGTCTGCTAGCAGTTAAGGTTTGTATGATTTTTATCATATGGAATCCTGTATTTCAATAATTCTGTCTTTCATTATTACTAAATGTCAAATACATCAATTGCCTGTGCACAGAATTTCCCGCCACTTAATAGCACTTACACATGGCATCAAAATATTTTCTCAATATTTTCATCTTTGTTTATAGACTCAGTGACTCTGTAGCTTATCTTAAAATATGCTGTCCTCAATTCATAAACTAACCACACGCCCGTACATTACAAATCCAAATCAAAAGCACGAAACAAATGAAATCACATTTAAAATTGCAAAGCATGCGTAATTGTATTTCTTGTTTTTGGTTAACTGCACTGAAAGTACTCAATCAGTGTCAAATATACACCTCTGCAGTATGACCCCAGTCTTTAAGCACAATTCATAACTGACAACACAAGAGGACTTCCACTGCCTGCCTGCCTGCATCCACTTATTAACATACAACTATATGAGTTCAGATTTGGATAGAAGCAAGTATATATAACCGCTAAGTAGAAGGGTGTTTTAATGTTAAACAGCAGTGCAAGTGCAAAGCCATTTTCATGCAAATGACATACAAATATTAAAGTCCCAGTATTACGTGGCTTTTCGACATTTTGACAGATGTAGAAAAATTGTTTGCGACAAGTATAGCTACAGAAGATTTAACACTCTAATTCTGAAATATTTCAAAGTGGATGGTTATTTTAAAAGTTGAAATGTAGGAAAAGTGGAAGAAGCAGATGTTATATTTCAAAAACCAACAGATATCTTACCTAGAAGGACTATAGCAAACCACCAAAGAATCCATCACACTAACAACCACATGTGGATTGATAGCAACATAACTGTCCTATCTTACAGAGAAGAAAAAAACTTACAAAAATAACAAGCAAAGGAACAGGACTCAGACTCTAACCCTGGGTACTGTACCAAGATTTCCAACACAATTTTTAACAATTTTGTCATTCAAAACCAAACACACAATTTAAGTATCCAATTCACCAAATTTACTTTTCCCCAGTTGTGTGAAGTTTTCGAAAAGAGGGACTTACTAATGCAGTACCATTAATACAAAAACATACTCTAAACTGGAAGATGTCTTGCCTCTTATGATGATCTAAAATTCAAGTTATATGACAAAATGCCTCCTTCATTTAACCATTGAGCTGCCAAGCTTGTGAACGCCTTAAAACTGTCTGGAGTTACAACATTTGCATGCAGCAAATTAGTCTGAAGGAGTAATGTGTAATTTACTCTCCAAGTTAGCTTTCATATTCTCAGTTTCACGTATCATGACCATTACACTTCTGCGAATAAAATAAAATCATCAGTGCCGTATGTTCAACCACTACAAACCTTTAGCTTTTATGACATTCTTCACGCTGGAAACATGTACAATCAAGATATCTATTTTTGACATGATGGTAACTTTGGCTATTACATCAGTATCTTACAATTTTCATCAGTAAAAAGTAATGACACCAAATTTGCCATCATGTATGAAAGACACAAGCTGGTAACCTGCCACTGTAAAGTACAACTTGACACCACTCTGAATCAATCAATTAGCTACTGCACTTACCCATGCACAAGCATACCTGCTTCTCATAGTACAAAGAAATAACCACAGATGACATAGTTAACTTTGTTTCATGTGTCACAAAGAAGAAATTTCCATATGGGTAAATGCACAGCTCAGCATAGTCATTCACTGTACTTCTACGGAAGACAACACCCACAGTCACAGACAAATATAACAGCAAAGGTCAAAGTTTTGATTAGTCCCACAGAATATCTTACATATACAGTGCTGAAAGAAGTGGTAAGGAAGCAGAGTTACAGCTGTGGGCCCACATTCAGACACCAAACATGCTCAGACTTCTGCACGCTATAGTGAAATGTAACTTCAACAAAACGACCAGAAGGGCATGTAGTACGTGCACAAAAAGTGCTCTTCACAGTCATCAGTCATGTTTCATCCTTTTCTTCAAATCACACAAATCTGCACAGTTAACAGACCTTTGACATCCAGTTCTGCAGGACAGCCCAAAATATCAAATCCTCCTGTCAGCTAATGTAAGAATAACTGTCCTAACATCATATTCTAATTTGGTTCAATGATTGTGTCCTTGCAGTTTTAGAATTGAACTCACAGTCCATTCTGATTTTACCTCATGAAAGATGTAACCACGCTGAACAGAATTCCCATTTAATTTGAAACATACTGCAAATAAATCAGTTGTTAATTCCAAAACCATAAATATGTATATTAATAACAGAAGTCTTATAAATACCAAAACCACAGATTCAGTTCACTGCCTTTGCTGCTAATTGAAGGAACTATCGAGTTCCAGTGCTAGAAAGTTTAAAATGATTAAAAGTGTTTCTTGATACTTAAGGGCCAAGGTAAACTATCAACATACAACACACAACTTCATCTCATTCTTTCACTCTGTAGTCGGTCTTATGACAGGTCCATAGCCTTTTCCACAGCAACTTCTCCACAGAGTGCAATCTAGAGTTTTCTCTTTCAATTTCCAGTGGCCTCTCTTTTCCTTTAGGTCATGCAGTAGCTGCTTATGTCTTCTTCCTCGTCTTCCCATCACTTTTATCCTTCCTTCTACCTTTCCTTCAATAACATGTTTTAGAAGGCAGTTCCAATGCAAGATGTGACCAATCCAGTTAGCCTACCTTCTTTTTATTGTATTGAGGATATTCCTCTCCTACTTGACTCTATGTAACACTTCTTCAATTCTCACAGAATTGGTCCAACTGATCTTCACCCTTCTCCAGCACATTTAAAAACATCCAACGTATTTCTGATCTACCTTCTGAACTGTCCAAGTTTCAGTACCATATGAGAATCTGCTCCAAAAGCAACACTTTACTAGATTCTTCCTTAAATTTAAGTCCAAATTGCTGGTGAAAAAATTTGTCTTGTTGAATGCAGCTGTTGCCATGGTAATCCTGGATTTAATTTCTTGTTACATCTTGCATCATTTATTACCATGCTACTCAAATAGCTGAAATATTCCACATTCCCTGGTTGTTTTTTTTTTTTTTTGTCTATCATGCTCTATAATGGGGATGGTTGCCTTGAGATTCTGACTTATTCTATATCCAAGGTACTAATCTGTTTCGTACTCATAGAATGCAAACAATAAAATCAGTGCCATTCAATTGCCTTACTTTCTTCCAAATACATTTGCATTCCATAGAATCTTCCAATTTCAATGTCTGTCAAACATAGCCTGTAACATGGTCTCTTCCTTAACTGGTAGCACGTGGTCATCTCTGTATTTCACAGTGCAAATTACTTGTCCTCCTCTTTTGAAGTCTCCAAACCCTTTGAGAGCTTCCTTGGTATGGTATTTGCTGTTCAAGTTGAAAAGAATTGGTGACAAACAGCTACACTGTCTACCTCCTCTCCCAGTCTTCATACTTCTTGTCTCCCTCTGGTCTAGTCGTACTTTTTAATATTCTGCTCCATGTACAATTTGCCATTCAGCCCCCTTTTGCACCAGTCAGTACCAGTTCCCCCTAGTATCCACATTAATTTGGTCCAGTTTACATGGTCAAATGCCTTCTGCCAGTCTATGATGAAAGCACACAATTCCTCAACTATGTCCAAAATTCACCCTGACATTACTCTCAGCAACCCACTTGCATCCCTAGTTCCATTTCCTCTTCTAAACCCACACAATCTTCTCCAAGTACATCCTCAATTTTCCTTTCAATCCTTGTCATAAACATCCTCACTACTACCTTTACTGTATGTGCAATGAGGCTGATTTTGCAACAGTCACTGCATTTTGTAGCTTCTGGCTTCTTTTGAGGGAATCATCGTAACTTCAGTGAAATCCCCGGGCCACTCTCCAGCTGCATATAAGTTGTTTAGCACTTGTGTCAGTGGTCTGAGACCAACCAATCCCAACAGTTTGATCGGCCAATTACCACGATAAAATAATGGACTAAACACTACACAGCCTAAGTTCCAGACAGAATATTAAATAAACTAATAAACAAATAAATAAATACGGGGTGGCCCATTTTAGTATTTACCACAGGAGACATTTTTGGCCTTTCCTCTGCACTGTATGTATTCAGTGAACATCATTCAAATTCATGCAACAGGTGGGTATGCATAACAACCAACACACAGGTGGTAACAAGCATTACTCCACAACAGTGGGCAGTAGACATTAACAGGTTAATATGAGAAATAAAAAGTCCCAACAATAAAATAAATTATGTGACTTCAAGTGGTAGCAAAACAGTTACATATTTCACAAGATCATTCACACCTACCTTCATCAAAGTACAAGAAAACAGAGGTATTATTTTAAAATGATGTATATACATGAACCACAATGGTGAATGGTACTTCCAAATTTCTGTAAAAGAAATGGAAAAAGTAAGGTACAGTTCCAAATGAAAGTTACCATTCTGGAACACAAAACATAATACATCATGTAGCCATTTCTTACAAACCACCAATTCAAGAATTCATCACTGTTGATCTGCGTGAGTAACCCCTTCTCGTTACTGTTGCACCCTGAGCCTCACATTCTCGTCTCACCCTGTCAATGATCTCTGCTACTAGTTTCTCCTCCTTCTCCCGCTGCTTCTCATAGTCAGCACTCCTCCCTTGAGCATCTGCCCCACTCCTTGTATTTCGTCTTCCTCCTCTACCACCAGCACCAAGAGCACCACCACCACCACCACCACCACCACCACTACCACCCCCACCAATACCATCAGATGAAGAATCCTCCACGACTCTAGCTGTAGACAAACTTTCACCTCCAAAATCTTCTCTCTTCTTATCTCCTTTGTCATCTTCATCTGAGTGTCTTGTAGCAATATGACCTGCATAACCTTTACGTGACTTAAAGAAAACATTACAATGATGACACTTGTATAAACTAGCAGGTGACTGGGTACCAGATGAAGGGACATGAAACTTATACTTATGACGGTACCAATGAGTTCGTGAGGGAAGGATCTCGCCACACCATTTGCACACCACACTGCCATCCTCACGTATCAAGTACTCCAAGAGCTCTTGTCTGCCTCTCAGTCCACCACCCTCTAGTAGAATATCCTCAGAGTCTGCTTCCTCACATTTTGTCACTAAAATACACCCTCGCCCATCCTCTTCTACCTCATGACTGAGAAAATGGATGCCAGGTGTTGGTTCAGACAATGCATGGACCACCAACCCCATCTTGTGGTCATCACTAGAAGCCACAGCTTCACTCCCAATAATTGTTACACTGCCACCACCAGAGCTCTGGTGGTATGAGGAAGCTGTAGTTTCACCACACAGTTCAAATGTTATGGAGGGTTGTTCTTCAATGCAGCCATGATAACCTGTATCTGGAAGTAGAAGAGACAATTAATAACCTTACTTAACTCCCATAATGACATATCACAGAAAACCCTCAATATAATGGACATAAATAGCTCATGCACAAAGTTTTGATAGAGAAGTAAACAACACACCACTACAAACTTCAAAGAACTGTATATGGTAGACAATAACAACCATAAGGCATCTTAATAACCAAACTGGCATATAAATGACAATCTCAGCAAATCTGCACAATTCAAAACTTTGGAACGTAACAGATCAAATACACTCTTAATTGGCAAAATTTAACATATCTGTGAATCCTATTACAAGGGACTTAAAGTAAGAAGAATGGTACCGACTGATAACAGACACCCCACTGTGACACACCAGAATAAATCGGAGATACTTCACGAACATAAATACTTTAACATACTTTGATCAACTTCATCAGTGACAAAAGTACGCAAGTCCTTTCTTTCAGAAGCACTTACATAGGATTATTACTGTCTGGACACAAGTCAATTAAGTACTCAAACTAAAATATTACAGTATCATCCAGCCTCAACAGAACTACTGTTCATTTTCAGGTTTTGAATAAGGACATGATAATGGTAGCAACAGTGTGAAATTCACTTCAAAGGAAACTATTTGCTTATATACCTACTAACTGTTTAGACTTCAAGAATACGGTTCTTCCTGCTGTACACAAAACAAAAACAATCAATTTCTATACTTGGAGGTAGATTTATTTAATATGAAAAATTACATAAAGAATTTATTTTTACAATATTCACCAAAAATTTATAATGACCTCATCTCGAAACAACTCAACTATTGTTAAAACTTTCAGTCAATCATTGATGTAAAAAATAAGCTCTCTCTTTTCACATTATTTTTTTTCAGTGTCTAACCAACAGGATTAAAATAGCAGATATATATTTGTATAGATGAAAACATTTTATACATTCTCATTTGATAATGTTCACAACAATATAAACTGTTTCTAAACGTTATAAACGGTGATAATGAGAAGTATAAATAACATATGTTGGGTTAGGTGTACCAATTATTATACATTTAACGAAAGTCTTTTTCAAAGACCTTTCTAACACATTTAAACAAAAATATTAAAATTATTATTAGTCTAACTTACAAGATTACAATTTAATAACAATGGAATCTAGTTAAAAATAATATATGGAGATTAAAAATGCTAGGCACCATATTATGTTAAAGTGAATCTATATTACTGTACTTTAGTAAGCAATGGACTTTTAAACTAAAAAAATTAATCACTTTAGTACCATCATTTCCCATTATGGTGTATTAAAATATTTTCAATTCATACCCTTAAATAATGAATCATTGGTACAGGTAATTCACTTTATCATGAGCTCCACAATAAGGGGGTTTTGAAAATAAAACAGGCACATTCATATACAAATTTTTACATTCTCATCTCAATCTGATTACCTGTAATGACAGTTTGCCACAAGATAATGAGTATAATCAGTCCTTGATAATGGGAAGTCAGAAAACAAGAATCCTCCACATAATTGAAATTAATCAAAGCTTCATGTTTGATATTTTTTATTTAAAAATTGCAATCTAGAACTTGAAATTTGTGGTTCAAAGGTCACAACAAATAATAAATTTTAATAATGAAAAGAAAATTAGGTTTGGCTGAGAAGTCACTTTCTGTTAACTGAGCATACTGTTCAGAGAGATGGACCGGACTTAACCATCGGTTCATAACCATCCTACAGCACAACAGGCTCACCTCAATTTTACCAAATGAACAACTGTTACTATTAATTTCAGCCAGCTTATTCCTGTACAAAAGATTATTTTCCTTACAAGGAATGGAATAAATATTAGAACATTTTTGAAGACAAGCAGAAAAGACTGACATCAAAATTATTTTAAATGATGGTAAAAACACTATTATCTTTGACCAGTTTGGTTTCACTTTTACACAGTACTCCTTTTTTTTTTCTGACTCCAGTAGTCATGCTGTGGCACGGGCTCAATGTATGTTGGGAATTTTTGCCCCATACAAATTACTCCATCTTTGGCTATTAAATGAAGAAAAAATTATTCTGAAATCATATCTCACCAGCATTTTTCCAATAAACTCACAGATTGTAACCTCAGGTTCTAAAACCTAAATATATATCTAAAGACCACCAATTCTTATTGCACATGAAATTCACCTAGCCACACCAGAGATGCTGCAGCCAACCTCTAAAATGCTTGACAGCATATTACCTATATTACCCTGGGGACAGAGATCAAAGTAACATGTCCCATGTGGTAAAGTTTGACCAATGTTAACACCCTATGCACTGCGCCTTCTCCTGCAGGGAATTCTTACTACTAGTAAGTCACACATTTGCACATTATGGATACAGCACAGTGGAGAATAAAGGTTACTACATTCTACCAGATACTGAATAAGTCTGAGAATTTCTCTCACAGATGGCAAAAACAGTATGTCTGTGTCTTTTATAATTTTACTCACAGTCTAGTTTTAAAGATAAACAAGGCAAGGAGTGCAAACCACTGAGCTACATATTACGCAGAATTTCCCCAGCTTCCTGTTACATCTTGCCTCTTAGGCCTAACTGTACCATCTTCAACTGATTAAAAAGAAAAGTACTCCAACTGCCTTCTGAAAGAAATATGCACACCTTCCCTTGCCTTTACTACCCAATCTAAGACAGATACAATAGTACAGATGATGCACTGGTGAACAATCAAACTCCGTAAGGAAAACAATGTGTTACCAACAAATGAATGTCGCTTAAAGTAAAATCATTAGCAAGGACTTTGAACACTGGTGGAAAGTCTATCTATGCTATTCTGTCTGTCTGTCTGTTTCCCACATTTGGCCACTGATAACGCTTCCTAACTGCACTTTTATCAAGTTACAATCAATACCTTTCGCCACACTGCCACTTTCAGCTCCTGGGCCTACAAAAACTGTATCGCAATTACAAGTACACTACACGAGAACTTTTCAAATGCTCACCATTACACATTTGAAAGAATTTAACTATAAAGACTGGGGATTATGCAAGACCAATAATCAGAGAGCTAACTAGCATTCCCAAGCAGAAAAACCTGCAATAGATCCTTTTTTCCCCACATCCTAGCAGTGGCGGTATAATGAAAGTGCTGGCTTTTCTCTCAGCATAATACATTGTCTGTGTAGGTTTTCCCTTACCCTAGCCAAGGTGACAGCTTGGATCCTCTCCATATTCTTGCAATAGCATTAGATTTCATCCAAGCCTTGGGTTCATATCCTAACAAAGGACACAGTTTGTGCTTCCAGAAAAACTACACAAACACAGACAAAAGAAACTAACTCAACTTAAACCCATTCACACAACAATATTAATCATTTCCTCCCCTCCCCAAAGTTTCCCTTCCTAAAACATGCAACTGTTATAATTATGCTGCCCTGCTGTCATAATTAGTTTCCCAGACGAGAAGCAAAAACAGATGATACTGTGAAATGTGTGTTTGAGGTGGGGGGTTGGGTAACACTGAGATATCAGCAATTTATGTATTGGCTACTCTGGCACAACTAGGTTTTTGGCTCCCAGAACAGTAATCACAATGGCAGCAACCTAACAGAAATTATCTATTGCATTTCCTTATACTTAACTCAGTAATTTCAAATTTAAGTACAGAAAATCATATTCTTCATTTAAAATACCCATTTTGTTGCCCGATTTTCTGGGCCTTCAACTCTGCTATCCAGGGCAGCTGCACCACTCCTCTCCTACCAGCTTTGCCTCTGATCAGCCACAAAAGAACTATTTTTTATAGCAAGTTACTACAAGTAATAAAGCCAGAGCATAAACTTTCAAAATTCAAACTTTGTAGTGGTGCCAAATAAGGCTTTGTAACTCCCAAACAAGACCATAAGCCATGGAAATATACAAAATTCTGTGAAGAATTACAATGCTCTTGGTAAGATTTAACAGACTGTTACAATTGAAGACAGCATGGACATTCCATGAGTCTGCTTTGAGACCTTTTAACAAAGAAAACAACACAAAAGTTCACAACAAAGATCAGTTTTAAGTACGATAACAATCATTCATCTTGTTGTCTGTTTTACAACAGGTCCATAACCCCCCCCCCCCCCCACCAAGTTTTCCACAGACAGCAATCTAGCACTTCCTCTCAATTCCCAGTATCCTCTTTTCCTGAAGGTCATCTGGTAGCTGTTTACATCTAAGGGAAGGACAAAAGTGATGGGAAGAAATATGATACCAATGTGTTTAAACTGATTGCATGAATGCATACATAACAGGCAGGTCGTATCTATCCAGCCATTCACATTTCGTCTCCCAAAATAATCAGACAGATTCCAAAGTAGTATAATAAAGATTAATCAAAGATTTCAATGTAATATGGTATTGAGGTGCCATACCAGCAGTTACCAGGAATGTTTCATTAGCCCAACATACAAGTTACATAACATGTAGCTCAAAACTAAGAAGCTCATGATATAAAAAGAACTGACATACACAAGTGCAGAGAAACAAAACTTTGTACAAAATTCTTCAATTCAATGCACATGAAGATACAGTGTCACTCAAGAAATGGAATGGAAATAAAATTAATTGAAGACATTTGTTTCTGAAATGTATCAGTAACAGTCCACTAAACTGTTACAATTTCAGTGCTGTTGAAACAAATTTGTTCATGTGATCAATAGCTCACTGTCAGGAAGCAGAGCTGGAATCCTTCACAGAATGATACAAAAGGTTTTCACAGAAGTAATTATGAATAGGACTCTCTTCTAGGACATATGACACTATGAGGTCAGGTAGATATGTACTGACACTGCCACAGCATATGATGGAGGTGTTCACCAATCTTGCACCTAAAAGTAATATCAAACATATGCAAACTACTCATGTGTAGGAGAGAGAATAATTCAGTATTTCTAATCTCCCTCTGACATGAGAGGCCAACTTCCAATCAGAAGCAATGGTATGTTTCTCTTTCACTGTATTGTTGCCATGAAATTAGGTGCCAAAATGGAGGATTAGAATGTCTCCAGTTGGATTCCTTTCCTACTTATCAGCACTCATACATCTAAACTCATATTCCACATAGCAATAGCCCAGCTGACATTCACAAGGACTGCAAGAAATCTTTGGAGATGACACAATGGGGCAGAGAATGATACATTAGGCACCACACTTTTGGGGCAGACAAGCAGTGCAAAATACCCACGGGGGCAGACAACAGCAATAAATGACAAAACTGTGGTTCCTGTCAACATTCATCCAGAAAAAGACATTGCATATCCAGCAAGGAAACTGCTCTTGCATAAAACATATCAACAGCCTCGTTTTCACCCCAATATGCTTCCAGCCAACATTTTTTCATTCTGCATGTGGGTACAAGGCCACATGCAGGAGTTGATATTGGGAAAGCATGACAGGATCAGCTTCCCCAGCCCCATAGAGAACTGACAGAGTCCAACAGACTTCAATTAGCAAAGGTGAAGGAACTAATACACAGAAGATGCTTCAGAACCAGTGCAGACTGATAAAGTGAGATAAGCCATCTCATGTATCAAAAACAGGAAGTGCCCACAGATGTGCAATACTTACAAACTGCTTGGCCAGACATCATGAAGAAAAGCAATCAAACTGAAGAACTGTCAGTATATTCTGTTACACAAACTGGTACTTTCATAATACAAGTAAAGTAGGCATTACTTTTGAAATTACCTACATCATGATTGATCTGACACAAATACAGTAGCTTCACAACATAACATGCCGAAATCCACAATTTTCGAACACTTACACACACTCATGCTACACTAATAAAATCACAAGCAAACAAACTTTTGTTCTAAGCTGAAAGAAAGCCAACACATTACAGAATTTGAATTTCACTTTTGTAAAAAACATTCTCTTGTTTTTGTATTGCAGACTGATAAAAACATCAAAGTAACCCCTTAGCACCTGAATTAAATGCCTGGTGGGAGCTGCAGAAGACAAAAATTTAAATGAAATCTGCGGAAAAGACAGACCATTAAATGCCATCACCTCAACCTGACATTCGGCGTTTTGAGCATCACACTGTGTAATAAGTATACCTGACAATGAACACCAAAGGGCTAATTTCACCAAGCAATAAGTCAACTGGTAGTCTTTGCAGTAACATTAACAGCTTAAGAAAAACAATTAACAGTTTACAGTTTTCTTTCATTAACCTTCATTATAAATCTTCATCATTCAACACAGGATAGGCAGAAACTATGAATATTCCCAACAGGTCCAACAGTTCAAATTTTTGTTACAAAATAGTAACATATTCTTCACACATCCAGTAAATAGCCTCTACCCAGGTACAGTTTTGTTATAACATCTGACAAGACAGACTAAACATAGTCTTCTTGCCCACAAATGAGCAGATTACAAGGCATTACTACATTTACAATATTTAACACATGAAATCAATTAAAAAACAATTTTGGACATTGGTGATATACAAAACACAGACAATATCAACCTGAAAATACATTTGCAAACTGTCAATTTAAAATTACAATCATTTTTCATAATGTCTAAAGGATAACTTAAGAGAATGTGTCAAGAAGCTTTTTTTTATTTAGAAACATGCAGTTCCATTATTAATCTACACTTAAACTTCATTCTGTAATCATGATCTACCTCCCAGCCATTCAAAGAGAGAAGTTAAATGTTCTCATGATATCACTTGTGAAGTGACAGATTTATAACTGCAATATAACATACAAAATAATGCACACTATTAGACTTAACCAACAACAATATCAAAACATCATATGACTGTATCAGGTCCAACAGCCAATTTTATTGAAGCTATGCAAGTGTTAACTTACACACATTATCTGAACACCAATATCACACACATCACGTATGTGCACTCACAGTATCCAGGTCTTTGGATTTTAGCAATTCTGTGTAATATTTATCACACATGCAACAAACCAAGTTAATTTAATCCCAATACAATAAGGCAAATATGGACACAGATTATTTCCAGGCACTGAAACTTGCACAAACCAACGCTATTAAGTAAATTATTTATGCTCATTCCTACTGCTTTTATAATTAATATGACAGCACAGGCATGGCTCCAGCAGTCAGGTGCCCACCTGTAACCACTGAAATTCAGGTTCACTTCAAGACAATACCATGTTGGATCTGGGGTGGACAAAGTGGCACTGGGATACATTTTACTCCAAATACTTCAGTTTTCCCCTGTTGGTCAGTAAGATTCCACCAATGATCCATGCTTATTCATCCATCACCAATGCTACATAATCTCTGTAATTGACAGTATCCCTCAGTAACACCCGTAAAAACAGTACAACAGTGACAGTTCTTACCATCTTGGTTCTTGAAGTTACGAACAGAAAATGACTGTCAACATTACAATATTTCTGAGGCACTCTGAATATGAAGACAACACTATGTCACATTATAATACAATCTATGCACTCACGGAACAGGAAACGGAGTCATGCATGTTTGTCTGTCCACCATGATCTGTTTAGAACTTCAAGCATTTTCTTTTGAATTTATACTGGAAATGAGGTGAATTCAATTTTGTTGCATAATACACTGAACTAATTTTTACCCAAAATTCAACGCAGTCAAAAAATTTCTACAACATGAATTCCAACATTTTTGACAACATACTTTAAACAAATCAGTCAAGTCAAAATGAAATTTGGCAGAGAACTCCATAATTATGAGTAAAATTATAAAAAATGCATACAAAAACCTTTCCAACTGACTTCAGACTCTCAGTGATGTATTCATATTATAAACATATCCAACTGCCCATCCATACACAAAACTTTTATTGTAAATGTTATCACACACATAGGCTTAATGTAATGAAGGCACACAAGCACACACACTTGTACTTTTGTTCATCCTGTTTGACTCCAAAGCAATCCAACATTCCTGTACACCTCTATACCAAAATATATGCATTCCATAGGCACTGTCAATGAATAATAAAACATTACACAATTAGCATAGACCATGTACTGGTATTTTCAACACATTCAGGCCCATCATAACAAATCTTGAATCTGTGCAACAATTGATGACAAAACTTTTTTTTAATGCACAGCAGGGTTTAACATACATCCATACACATGGAGATGTCTGCAGTGTATGTTTCAGCCAGAAGATGCTGTCATAGTACAAGATTAATACAGAACAATTTGAGCAACAGCAAATCACATAAGTTCACAGGTTTTCATGATGGTTGTCTCTTGGGTTTTTACACCACACAGTGAATTTGGTTTGTTCTGATGTTTCAGAGGAAAGTACTGCCTCCACCTTAAAGAGTCAATGAATGTTCCAAGCGTATGCCAAAGTGTTAGGGTGGAGGAAATGTGTGGGCTATACAAGAAGATTTATAGAAAATTTACCCAAACACAGTTGTGCAAGGGGGAAGAGGGCATAGAACTTGCCCTGAACCAACAAGAATTGAAATTTCCAAAATAGAAACTTTTCAGGGCCTCAACCAGTGGGAAATGTCAAAACTGTGACTTCAGTGAAGTAAACAGTAGCCAGTGATACAGTTTATTCATGTGGATGTCAGTACTTCAATACGGCAGTGCTGCTACAGCAGGGAAAGACTATTTCATTCTTGGAGAATGCCTGCAGCCTTCTTTCTTGAAGAATGGATCAAAAGCTACATACACAGCAACCTCTACATATGTAGCAAAATGAATACTGGAGAAACAAGTCACTACACTGCAATCAGGATAAATGAATATCATTACCATATCCAACTGCACCAGCCAGACAAGTTATGAAAGGTAACATCACGGACCTTGGCCAGCAGACCGTGACCAACACCACCAACACCCCATAAAAAAATCCGGGCCACTAGACCACCTCACAAACGAAGCAACAGAAAATAATGTGTATCCCAACATGAACAGGGTGGACAGATTTGCCCTAAGCAGACCATGGTAGCCCCACATCCAATCTCTGAAAGAAAGATGGCAGCAGGGATTCTTGAAGAACAGAACAGTCTTGACCTCCAAAAGCAAATCCCAAGTGAATAAAGTGTATCACTGGCCACATCCAAAAGGTTACAGTATTTTCACATTTCCCACTGGTTGGGACCCTAAAAAGGGTCACTTTGAAATTCTGACACTGGGTGAGGACAAGCACTATGCACTCCTCCCCCTTCCACAGCTATGACTCCCCCCAAACCATCCTGCATAACCAACACATTTTCCTCCACCCAAACACTTTAGAGCAAGCAACAATGCACTCTTGCAGGAATGGATAAATGGACCAAGGGACATCAACTTGCATACTGCCCTTAGCTCACTTTTGTGGTGGTTGGTGGCTGACCACTTCAGCATCCATATGAACTGTCACCCTGAAGATGGAAGCAAATGCAAGAGACCTTTTACTCTGACCCACACGCACAACAGGAATTCAAGGCGTGCTCCTCTGCTGGATTCCACTGTGTTCCCCATTATAATCATGTGCCTTGGGATCCTGCACAATTGGTGTATTAATCTCAGTGTCACTTGTTGCGCTGGGTTCTTTGGATACAGCAAGACCATCTGCTAAACTCTGAAGGCAGTAACTAACACACGTTGGTTACAAAGATACTTATTTATTAAGTAAAACAAAGGATGTATATGAGTCACTAAGTAAAGGATATTATGATAACACAGGAAATTGCTAGACTTTGAGTATGACACTTGATTATACAATAGCTTCTGGCTGGAACAATTAAGTTATAATGATTAACTAGTCACAAGCCACAAGACGCTAAAAGCAATATGCAACCCTAAAACATGGCAACAAGGAGCCCAAAAGAGAACTTGTGGGGGAAAAAAGTGGGGGAGGGGGGAGTAGTGGAAAACAACCCAAAAGAGAACCTGGGGCAAAAAGCTCAACAGAAAACTTGAAGCGAACCACACAAAAGTACAACCAACAGCAAAATGCTCCACGTCTAAGTATGCAAAACCTTACAAAAACTTCAGCTCATCTTACAAATTCAATAATGTATGTTGGTCAGTATTTTTTGTGACAAACCTTATGCCATTGAGATAATTAGAAAAATTAAAATGTAATCAAGATGCTTCAGTGACCGTAGCAACGGTATATTTAAACTGCTACCTTGGTAAACTAATCCTTTAGGATCTACATGTGGACAAAGAAACACTTAGCAACGAATGTGACTTCACCATGCTGATGAAGTTTAAGACACAATGGGCGAGAAATAGTGTTCAGTATAAGGCTTAACAAATACATACTGAAGAAACATCTCTGCCATTTGGTCGCTCCCACCTGGTGGCACTGAGGGCTCAAATACTTATAATTTAACATTAGGAAAAGCCTACAGGAATGATCCATCACACAGCATGCTCCTCTGAAACATACAAACACATGAAGTCCACTACGTGGTGTAAAAACCTGAAAGATTATCAATATTTCAAGGAGCACTTGAAATTGTAATTCCTAAAACTTGTCTTTGGCAAAACAGCAGTTGTATGATGATTCTTCAGCTAGATCTGAATATGCTGAATGCATATACAGACAAAACAAGTTTATGAAACATGAAAACATCTGAAATGCTCAAGCAATCAGGCACTGTAACTCCAACCATGAACTTTTGCCTGCACCACCATGGGAAAAGGAACTGCAGGCAAAATACAGCTGTGAAAAGCATCCCTATTTTGACACAATCTCTTAAGCACTACTACAACATGATACCAACCTAAATGAATGACAAATGTTGTATTATATAGATGATTTACATGGGCCCAACTCCAATTCAATTGCATTCACGTGTCTGTATCTGTCTTTCATTCCATAATCTCAAAATTAATGGAAGGGTGCATTTCCTTGGTAACACAAGCTATTTTCTTTAAAAAAAAAAAATCAACCTTTTTTTTTTTTTTTAAAATTAGGCACAATAAAAAAAAAAAAAAACCAAATTAAATTTATAATTTAAAAATTAAAGGGAGGGTTCATTTCCTTGGTAAAAAAAGCTATTTTTTTTAAAAAAAAAAAATCAACCTTTTTTTTTTTTTCCAAGCTAGGCTACTATAACTACAAAATCATCCAAGGTACATTCATAATGTACAAATGTAACACAAGTTTTGAAACTTAATATTAAGAACTATAACCGTCACAAATTTGAACCTAATATGAAATCACACACATTAAGGAAAAACAAAATAACTTGAAAATCTCTTTTAAATATACTCCAGAATCCCCAAATATTAATCAGTATCCTACACATGTATTTTTACAATAAACAATATACATATCTTAAAAATATGTTAGTAATAAAATTATCTATGAACACTAGATAGATTAAAGAATGGTGATTGCACATTTTGTTATCCTAAGTTAGGGTAAAACCTTAACTTCATTTAAATGTATAAAATGGAATCAACTAAATATTAAAACTGGGAAAAAGATGACTGATATCACTGGCCTTTTTGACAACCAAAAAAAGTATCACTTTTAAGATGTACCCAATTAACTTGTTCAATCCTTTGAACTGTTCCTTTTTCCCTAGCCAATACTAGCGATTATTGTTCATTATTAAATGTTTTAAACATTTTAAATTGCAGAAATATCATGACATTTTAAATATCATGAGAATAAGATATTCTGTAAAACAAAAATTATATAACTAGGTATATATCCTTCCACCCCTAAACAATAGCATTTGTGTGTAAGTTATGGTGTTTAAGACACTTTCAACTATTGTACATAAAATACCATCATCAATTCTCTAAATGTCAATATCGCAGACATCCTAAGATTCATGTCATAGTTTTGACATAAAATACAAGAGGGTTGTATTTTTAAAATTATGAACTTTGTTCAAACGTACTATTAACTGTCAAGCATAACCTGTCAAAACAACTGAAAGACAAGCATTACTTTGGTTAAGATGGTGTTAAACCATTATATCCAATGTTGGTGATCCCAATGGCCTGCACTTCAAAGCACACACAGAATTTTTTTTAGCAAGCTCTATGTTAAGATTAAAACTCATACACAGTTTAACTATGGAGTAATTCTGTCAACAAGATATCCTGTTGTTTATAATTTCTTCACTGTAATATTTTCTCACTTCCAAGGGAATGTTTTAACCATTACAAAATGATGACTAGGATAAGATTGAGTTAACAGAACTAATAAAGTGACTCTTAACAGATTTGATTCTGTGTCTAAAAATAGTTATATCCTTCACTTTTTTCCCTTAGCAAGAATACCAAGTGTACATTGTACATATGGAGATGCATTAACATACAAACCACACAATTACGTTGCAGAATGTACCCATCACCATAACTGTATATGCTGGCTGGACTTCCACTTGCCGTACTGACACCCAACTATTCAATACAAAAGAAATCTTCTATTAAATGATTTTAAACTTCGACAGTGATTCCCCGTTAATGCCAATACTATGTTTTGGGTTTCACACCATACAGCACTGAGCTATGTTGCCAATGTTTCAAAGGAATGAGCTGCCTCCATCTTCAGAATCAAAATCAAAAGAGGAAAACAAGTGTTCTGGCTAAATGAAGTTCTCATCCCATGGATGGGAGAGAAGGGAGCTAATGCCCAGTCCCTGACAATGGAGGCAGCTTACTCTGAAACACCAGCAATATCACTCACTGATAAATGATGCAAAAATAAAATAAACAGAAAAAGACCAACATTAACTTTCAGTCATCCAGTCAATCAATCAATCAGTCCTGTGTGTCCATACCATCCCATATGTAAGGGTTGGTATTACAAGGATCATGCCACAGCAAAGATGCCAAAACACAACAGAATTTCCACCTGAATCTATTATAACAAAGCGAAGTTTTCTAGCTATAGTAACATAAATTAATCACCAGAAACCTGCTGAGCCACTTTGTTCTGCAAACAATACATTAGAAGTGATTAAAATGTATAATGTTAGTTTTACTACACTTGTACGTAACATTCCAAAACCATTTCTTCCCTTTATCTGCTTTGCAGTACTTTTCTTTTTATGACAGGACACCTTTAAAAGGATATGCTTAAATATATAGAGATATTAATTAATATATAAAAAGATTAAGATTTTTACTAATATTAATAAACCTATAGTTTCTGAATTAAAAATTTCTACTGGCAATGATTCAATCACATTCAATTTACCACCTTGCCATTACAGTTATCACCACCTTTTTTTTTGCACATGTAAAATGTAATTATTTTTAACATTATGGCAGAATCTTAGAATTACACTGTTATGTGGATTTGTATGTGGGGGGCGGCCAATAATGTAAGATTCAAATGTAATAGCCAATTACACGTCTGCTAAAAGATGACTAAACTTTTAACCCCATAACTCATTAAAATGTGAGTGCTATAACACCAATTGTAACAAATCCCTACTATGCCTTTGCATTTACATTATTTGCACTTTCTCCAAAATTGTACTGCTAACTAAGAAACATGTCTGATCACTTATACATATATATGTAAAACAATCACTGAAATGTAACACAGTTACATCCAAGGCACAGACACAAACCCTTTAGCCATGATTATGGGGTTAACAATGAGTGTCAAAACTGTAACCCAATTATGTTAGAAGCCTATGCTCCCATGTTAATCAAAATATTCAAATAGACAATCCAAACCATTACCAATTCTATGCAAATTCATGTTTAAAACATACAATTCATTAAACTCATCTGTTGATAATTTAAACCCTTGTTCTATGTTAAAATGACAGAAATAGAAGAAAATGTAGGAAAAACAAGCAACTCCAGTGACAAGAAACCAGCCTGTTATGGGTGCAAGAGCTCTGAAGAAAAGTCTCTGTTTCCTACCTAAACTAGAGTCAACAGCATTCCATTCTCAACAAACAACCAGTCAATCAACAATTCAAATATCCATATCTAGAATAATAATAATAATAATAATTCAAAAATTCCTTTTTTCAATGACAGGAAATGTGTTTTTACCTGGAAAGTTCCACAATAAAAAGAACTATGAAGGAGCGTACCTTACTATAGCAGTAACAATGTTACACAACACAGTAACAGACTTTTAGTGTTATTTATATTCCATATAAATATGACAATTACTTTAAAATCTGGTTCCAGTCACTGAAAAACTTCATCATTTAGGCAGTGGTAAGGCAAAAAGCACCAGAAAGACAACAGAAAAACCAAATTGCATACACATAGCTTGGTATGTAATAGATCTGCTTCCATTTCACTCCTGCTAACTACCTACTGCACATCCTAGGAAGAAAGAGATCGGCCAAAAATTATTAGGAATTCTTCAGCTGTTACAAGAAGTCTGAGTTTTTGCTATTTTTCCCGATCACAGAGTTACACACACAACACACAAAACTTTAGACTTTGAAGGGACCAATCAAAACTAAGACACAGATGTGTCCAAGTAAACAACTTATATGAACTGCTCCAGTTAAAAAAGGAGATATAACTGCTATATTCATTTAAAAAACAAACTCTATTCAATATTTCCTGAAGATGTTTCATCACACAAAAAAGGTTATTTTACCTCTTCTTGCAACATGGAACATTTGTGAGCCACCCATTAACAAGGTACCAACATTACCTTCAATTATTGCCTCTGTGGCATACAAACTTCATACAAAAAAGAGAATATTACTTATCAGCAAATCTGCTTTTCTGAGCAAATATTAAGTGCTATGTCTGGCATACAAGAAAATTCATAAAAATCTTGAAAACTGCAGATAATATATGAACACTTGTGTGAATTCTAAATTTGGTGCAGTAGTTCTAAATTGTGTATGCAATTTCAGTTGTTAAGACAGACATACATATATGTGTGTGTGTGTGTGTGTGT
>Ga0131853_10004008_pt1 | contig 26421 bp, 18 predicted proteins | sample TergutLab28metaG_FD_92764 | JGI IMG/M metagenome (GOLD analysis project Ga0131853, IMG submission 92764) | Labiotermes labralis P1 segment gut microbial communities from Petit-Saut dam, French Guiana - Lab288 P1 (version 2) (version 2) | ecosystem: Host-associated > Arthropoda: Insects >... | reverse complement strand
TAACCGAACGTAGTGAGGTTGGTCAGTTCGCCCGCCGCTTAAAAATTAGCACCACCCCAAAAAGTCTTTGACTTTTCGGGGACCCCGGGCAAGCAAATTTTTTGAAGCGGGGGTCTTCTGCCCGATAAAATAGCACAGAAAATTCACAAAGGCTGTTGCCGCAAGTTATCTAAAAATCAACTTGCGGTAACAGCCTTTGTTGTCCTATAATAATCTCATATAGTGAATATTTTACGCTGACAAATAATGAAAGAGGAGGCAAAAACCATGCAAATATAGTTGAGCTTCTGCACTAAGCAGCGGGCACCGCTAAGCCGCCGCATAGTTCCTACCTTTGACTATTTTCCACAAAGGCCTTCATACCTTTTTAATAAAAGTTTTGAGGGGTTTGGGAGCTTTTTCAAAAGTTCCCCAAGGTCTTAACGCTTTTATTCACACCCAAACCGGTCACCCCACCGTCACAGCCTGCCTGCCTATCTGTTCCCAAGCCGCCTGAAAGTCAGCCCTGGGCGCGGAGCCCTGTACATTATTAGGGTCATTGAAATAAATCCGCTCATCGTCAAATCCGGTTATAAGCACCGCATGCATCCGCCAAGTGATTTGTATTATACCTTCATCAGTCTGCAAATTGTGCCACTGATACGGCGGTAGATATCTGTAGTGTGTGTTCACAACCACCCAAACCGGGTTACCGCTTTCAATGAAATAAAACAAATCTTCGAAGTCACTGCCGGTTATATCTATAGCCCTGTCAGGTACGTATTTTTGCAAAAGGTCAAATATTGGGCCGTGGTAAACACCATATCCCCAGTTGCTCCAGGAATAAATATCCCCTACGAAGCCTTTAAAAGGGTTATTGGGGTGTGTGGTCACTTCCCGGGCAAGATCCATTTTATCTACATCATAACCCAAAAAGTTTAGAAGCATAGCAAGGCTGACAACACCGCAGCCGCGGTTTAAGCGTGGTTGCTGCAGTATCAGCGGCACATTTTCTATGTGGTGTGATAAGGCAGGCATTCTGGTCGAATCCCAAACTCTTTGGCCTGAGCGCCTAAATAATATAAAAGCCTCCTCATGCTCACGGGCCGCTTCACGGGCCGCTTGGAATGTGCCAAACAACATACGCACATCACCCAAATTAAGCTCAAATTGTGGTAAATTATCCCACACCCAGCTTAAACTTTGCTGCTCGAAAATAGAGGCGTTTTGCCTGGTTACAGCGAAATCTTTGGCATCACTCAAGTCTTCAAAAGTGGCCACAAGTTGGCGGTTTATAAAAACATCATAAAGAAAGCCATTGCCTGAGGCGGGCTCATTATCGTTGCGGTTGTCAGCATTTGCCTCGTCTGCTGCCGCTTCAAGTTGTGCTGCTGCAAACTCCTCCGCACGCTCTGCTTGGGCCGCCCTCACATTTTCAACTAATATGTACAAACTGTGTACGTATATGCCGCAGGCCACAATTAGTACTGCTATTACAAGTGTTAAAAAAAGGCGCATTACACTACCTCCATAATATGCTTACAGTATATCACGCCGATCCGCTTTTTGTCTAGGTTTAGGCCAATTGCAAAGAATAGTAATTTTTTCCGCTATAGTTAAGCGTGCTGCAACTGAACACACGCATGGAAGACTGCCCCCAAGTTTGCAAAACTGCCTTTTCTGTGGTAAAATGACTTTAATTGAACAAGAGGAGGTACCTATGAAATACAAATTGTTGGCCACAGATTTAGATGGAACTTTGTTGAATAAAGATTCTATTATAAGTAAAGAGAACATAGAAGCTGTAAAAAACGCCAGAGCATCGGGTTTAAATGTAGTAATTGCTTCAGGCAGAAGCCATGAGTCCATAAAACCATTTAACAAGATACTTGGGCTTGTAGATGACAACGCATATGGCATAAGTTTCAACGGTGCTGTGGTCTACAAGGCAAAAAATATGGAGATTTTATTTGAAAAACGTCTTTCTTCCGCAGATTGCGAAAAAATTTACAAGGTAGTTAAAGCCTTCGACAAAAATGCACCTATGATGCTGTACACACCTCAAGGTGATACGTTTTACTTTGAAATACCCGACCCATCTATAGCAGCTTATCACAAACACACGAAAATATATTCGCAATTAGTGCCTGACCTTAGAAGCGTTTCAACAGAAGGTGCTGCAAAGCTTATAATTCAGCAAGAGCCTGCTCTTTTGCAGCAGCTTTACGCTGCAATAAAGGCGGAGCTTGCAGGTGTTTGCGAATTAATGTTTTCTGCGCCGCACTTTTTAGAGTTTGGCGTTTTAGGTAACTCTAAGGCCAGCGCTCTTATATTTTTGTCCTCATATTTAGGAATTGACATCTCTGAGGTTGCAGCCGTTGGTGACAATTTTAATGACATGGAAATGGTGAAGGCAGCAGGGTTTGGGGTTGCCGTATCAAACGCTGTTGATGAATTAAAGGCTGCAGCTGACTTTGTCAGCACGGCCGATAATAACAGTGACGCCGTAGCAGAAGTTTTGGCACTTTTGGCAGCCAGCCATTAGCCACCATAGCCAAAAGACCTGTCCTATAACCCGCTTCCGGTAGCCATGCGAGCAAATTTTGTGCTAGGCCAGGAAACGGAAAACGCTAATACTGAAGCGAAGTATGGGTGTTTTCCGCTGACGAAGCTTAGCAGAAAATTTGCCGCAAGGGTGCCGGAAGCGGGTTATAGGACAGGTCTAAAGTATGAGGCAACGTTTAAATTTACCAAAGGCCCCGGTTATAGGGCCTTTTTTTGTGCAAATCCCAACTTTTTTCTGAAATCACGTTCGATTAGAGATACTATATGTGTCGATAAAATATAATTAAATTCTAACACGCATCGTGATATAATGAGAACAAATATCCCTAGCAAAAGAAAAAGAGGTGGAAATTTATGAACAATAACCTCAATAAATCCATAGAATATTTAATAGAGCAAGGATTTACCGTAATAATATGCAAAGATTTAGGCCCTTACAGTCTCATAGAGCAAAAATCCACAGCAACTATCTGGCTCACCGAAGACACCTTGGTTGATATTGTGCAAAGTTTGTACAATAAACCTCTTGCGAAATCAAATGTTGAGCCAATTTCACAAGAAGTCTAATCAAGCTTTTCATGTATAACTACGCCATTATAAAAACAAACTAAATGTCACAATAAGGAGGTGGAGTGTGATAAATTCACGCTCAATATCAGAGCTGCATCCTACTTTACAGAGAGCGGCCTATGAGCTAATATCGCGTATGGCCGCTTATAATTACCCGGTAGGAGTATCATCTACCTACAGAGACAATGCATATCAAGACTCTATTTATGAGCAGGGCCGTTCTAAAGCCGGCCAAATTGTTACTAATGCAAGAGGCGGCCAGTCTATGCATAACTACCGATTGGCATTCGACATTTATAAAAACATCAAAGGGCAAGAATATTCTGATGCAAGGTTTTTCGACCTCGCCGGCAAAATTTGGCAGGAAATGGGCGGAACCTGGGGTGGCAGCTGGGCTTCCTTCCCTGATAAACCTCACTTTGAATTTACCGGGGGTCTTAGCATCAGCGACTTGCAAAAGGGCAAAATTCTGCCTGAGCAAGCAAAAATGCCTTGGGAAACAGCACAAATTGTATCAACAAAGGGTGAAGTTATGCGCTTTAACACTGTAGAAGAAGTACCTGACTGGGCAAGAGATACAGTTAAACACTTGCTTTCTAAAGGTTATCTCAAGGGAGATGGAGTAGGTTTAGACCTGTCACTTGATATGCTTCGGCTCTTAGTCATCAGTGACCGTGCCGGCATGTTCGGAGCATAAAGACTTTATAGATGATACGGAACTATTGTTCATTTTTTTGGCTTATTTTTTGCTATTATAGTGTAAACACCTTCACTATAAGTCCATACAACTTCTAATTTTCGAGCTTTGCTTGTAGTCTGTCGGAGGTTTTTTGAGCCTCCGGCAGACCGACGTATTATATGAATGATGACTGTTGTCTGCCGCAAAAGCTAAGTTCCGTCCGGTTGTAAGCCTTGTTTGCAGCAAGGTATGACTTTTATATTATCATAATCTATGTAACCGCATTTAACCGCATTTTACAGAATATCGACAATAAATCTTAAATATGTCCTTTTACATCGAAAAATATTTTTACACTTTGTCTGTAACAATTTACTAAAAATTGTAGATTTTTGAAAAAAACTGTGTTAGTATATATTTTGAACTAGAGAGCATATCCTTGAATAGGCGTTTTTATTCTTATTATTAAAAGGATAGCCTCTAAGCATAGCTGTGTAGTGCCAATATGTTTTTAAGCATTAAGGCGTATTTACACAAGGCAGTTTGCCTGTGCGCGTGACAAAAAGCAAAAGAGCTTTCATGCGAAAGGAGGGAAAGTATTAAGCGCCCATATAGCCCATTTAACTTAAAGACACTCAAGCAAGCTTGAATATTTTTAAGTTACTTTGCTATACTGACAGGCTATGCTCAAAGTATGGATAATACAGAAAATAATACAGACTAAGGAGGTGAATGTGCTGTTAAGCTATACGTAATATATTACATAAGTAAGGTATGCCTTGTAACTGGAGCAAAGCCGTTTTTCAACCGGCTACAAATGCTATCTGCAGTAATGTATGACTTACTGCAAAAACATATCAATGTTCCAACCAGGTACAAATCTCCTTTGCAGTAATGTATATGTTTTGCGTTTGTTTAACGAGCACCTATCTATGAACATGAAAAGATTCGCAGCTGTATTAATCAGCAGTATTTTTGTTTTTGCCTTTGCCGCCTGCGGTAACAATGCAGTAGTGCAAGACGACCCTAACCAGGCACCCCCAGCAACTCAAGATACAACGAGCACCACCCCTGCAACCACAGACAGCGGTACACAGACTGCTGCCGAGCCTGACGGCGGCTTGCTTACAACACAGGCTGAAATTTTAGCAAGTATCCCTGACATAACTCCAAGCGGTACTATTATACTTGGCTCAACTACCGTTCCCAGTATGGACTTTATTGACGGCTGGACTAATCCCACACCTAACGCCCAAGCTAAGAGGATGATGGGCCTTCAAACATCCGGCGGTTACATGTCCACTACAGCCCCAAACCCCAACGCTGAAATATTAATCAACCCTGTAGTTGTTAAAGAGTATGAAAAAATTGAAAACTCTGACGGCACTGCAACTTTCAACATCACAATCCATGATAACCTTAAATTCAGCGACGGCAGCCCCATAAGCGCACAGGACTATGTGTTCTGGTATCTGTTCAACGCCTCTCCTTTACTGTCTGAGGCCGGCTCTACTAATGTAATCCAAGGCACAAACTCTGTAGGCTGGAATGCTTATAACTCAGGCGAAACAAAAGAATTTGCCGGTATGCATCTTTATGATGATTTTTCATTCGGCACTACTATAGCCGCTGAAAATCTTCCTATGTTCTTTGAATCTACATACTACACCTTCGTTCCTCTTCCTATGGCAACCATTGCCCCCGGCGTAACAATGCATGATGATGGCAACGGTGCTTACCTGTCCGATAACTTTACAATGGAAATGCTTAATGAAACTGTTTTCTCTCCTAACGGCTACCGTTACAGGCCAAACCCTGTGGCCGGTGCCTATATGTTTGGCAATTATGATGACAATGCCAACACCATAGTTTTAACAGCTAACCCTCATTTTTTAGGTACTTTTGATGGTTACAAACCTAGGATAGAAACCGTTGTTTTCAGAAGGGTTACTTCCGCAACAGCTATTGACGAGCTGGCAACAGGCGGTGTAGACGTACTGGGCGGCAGCCGCGGCGCTGAGGTTATTGACCCGGGCCTTGACCTTATTGATTCTAACCCAGGTTTTAGAGCTATACCATACTTCCGCGCAGGCTTTGGTATAGTGCGTTTCCATGTTGACTTTGGCCCAACACAGTTTGTTGAAGTTCGCCAAGCTATGATTCACCTTATTGACCGTGATGAGTTTGTGCGCCAGTTCTCAGGCGGCCATGCTATCGTTGTAAACTCCCGTTACTCACAAAACCAATGGATGTATCAAGAGGCAGGCCACGAGCTTGAGTCACGCCTCACTCACTACACCTACAATCCTGCAAGAGCTGTAGAGATTTTAGTAGAAGGCGGTTGGACGCTTAATGAGTCGGGCGGTGACTTTGTTGAAGGCGTAGATGCCCTACGCCATAAAGAAGTTGACGGCGAGCTTATGCCTCTTGTAATTAACTGGGCAAGCTCTCAACCAGATGCGGTGTCTGACCTTCTTGCCATCATGCTTCCTCCTGAAGCTGAGAGAGCCGGCATGCGCATAGATCAAAGCATCTACGACAGTGTTTTAGACCTTGCAGCAAGGCGCGGTGTTGTTGAGCCTCACTATCATATGTTTAACCAAGGTCTTAACTGGGCCATTCCTGATACTATTTGGAATGCTTACAACAGAGACCCAAGGTACTTCGGTGCCGGTCAAAACGGTAACTGGATAGCTGATGATGAACTTTACGAAATTACACAAGCTATGAAAAATACACCGGCGAATGACAGAGAAACATTCCTCTCTCTCTGGCTTGATGCTATGGAGCGCTGGAACTATCTTGTTCCTGATATTCCACTTTATGCTGATACTGACTATGATTTCTTTATTGACTCTCTGCAAAACTACTTCCCAGACTCTACTTGGGATTTCAGCCAAAGTATACCAAGGGCTTACTTGGAGTAGAGGCTTTTAGAGTTCAACAATATAGTTTAAAAAGATTAGAGGTTGTTGTAAGCCTCTAAGAGCAGAGCCTATCTGATAATACTGTTTCCGGGCAAAAAATAAATAATTACATCCTTATTTTTACCCGGCAGGCTGCTACGCTTGCGCAGCAGCCTATTTTCAAAGAATGCAGACAAACTTCTTCATGCAAGCGAGAATTTGTCTGTATTCTTTGAAAAAAACAGTATGAATTGTTGGATAGGCTCTGCTTGAAGTTGAATCATTTTCCGGGGAGGAGTTTTAATGTTTAAGTATATTCTTAAACGTTTAGTTTACCTTATAGCAGTTTTTTTCCTTGTTTCTATGATAATATACGGCCTTAACAGAAGTATGCCCGGCGATCCTGTTCTTGCAATGATGCAGGACGTAACAGGCCTCGAGCCTGAAGCCTGGCAAAGAATGTATGATGACGCAAGAGCAAGAATGCGTCTTGATGAGCCCGTAATAAACCAATATTTTGCATGGATAACTAACATTATTACAGGCAATTTCGGGTATTCCCACTATTACAGGCAAGATGTGGTAGATGTTATCCGTTACCCAATGCTTAACACAGTGATCATAAATATTTTTAATATGATGTTTGTTTTCTCTATAACCATATTCCTAGGCATAACAGCCGCTGTACGGCGAGGCTCTGTTTATGATGCTTTTGTACAGGTAATTTCGGTTATAGGCTTTAGCTTCCCTACCTTTGTTTTGGCCATACTTGTTATATTTGTTTTTGCGGTTAATTTAGGGTGGTTTCCAATAAGCGGCATGTACACGCCAAACTTCCAAGGTACCACAGGAGAGTTTATTTTTGACAGAGCCTATTACATGACTCTGCCCCTTTTAACTATGGTTGTCGGCTCACTGGGTGGTATGACCCGTTATGTCCGGACAACAATGGCCGAAGCACTAACCATGGACCATATAAGAACAGCCAGAGCCAAGGGCCTTGCTGAAAAAGTAGTAATCTATTCCCATGCTTTTAGAAACGCACTTATACCCCTTCTCACTGTTATGACCAATTGGTTTATAACGGTTTTTGGAGGCTCTGTGGCCCTTGAACGGGTATTTAACTGGAATGGTATGGGAGGTTTGATGCTTGAAGCACTCTGGAATAGAGACTTTAATTTAGCTTCAATACTTAGCCTCTTTTATGCTGCCATTGCCCTTACAGGCTTTTTACTTTTGGATTTAGTCTATGGTATCGCTGACCCTAGGGTCAGAGTACATTAGAAGGGGGGCTATATTATGAGTTCAGACAAAAATGATGACACAAACAAAAAAGCTCCTTTTAGGCCCTTTAAGCTGCCCTTCTTTTCAGGCGGGGGCAGAGAACTCTCTGCACTGGAAGAAGAGCTGGTTCAAGACCCCCTTCGTACAATGCTTAAAAACTTTTTCAAAAGGCGCTTAACCAAGGTAGGTCTTACCTGTTATTTTTTTATATTCCTCTCCTGTATGATACTGCCTTTCTTTTTCCCTGCAGACTTAGAGCACCAGGATTCTACCCAGGCCAATCTTCCGCCGGGCTTTAATATGATGTCGGTTCCCAGAGCCTTCCGTGACAACCCGGGAAAAATATCTGCGGGCAATAACTTTGCCATAGGCGTTGACGGCAGCGGCAGAATACATATGTGGGGAACTTTAACCGACAGGCTCAGAATGGTGCCAAGAGGCATGGGCACTATTGTTGATGTCTCTGCCGGCCTTGACCATGTAGTGGCTCTAAATGAAGAAGGGCAAATTTTCACTTGGGGCAACAACCGCTTCAATCTGGAAGATATCCCACCCAGTACAAGAAACGCTGATATTGTTTCTGTTCTTGCAGGCGACCAGATATCAACTGCCCTCGACTCTGAGGGGCGCATTCATATCTGGGGCAACCAAAATATAGTAAATATAGCCACCCGTTTGCTTGAAGGCGCAAAGGTTAAAAAATATGTACTTAACAATACAACTGCCATTGCCCTTACTGAAAACGGTGATGTACTTACACTAACAGGCAGAGATACAATTTTTAACAGAATTCCTGAAAATATTCAAGGCAGCATTATAGACCTGGCAACTACAGACAGAGGTGCCGCTGCCCTTACCTCCGACGGGATTGTACATGCTTGGGGCACTAATGACAGTGGCCTGCTTGAAATACCCGCCGACATACAAGGCCGGGTTACGGCTATTGATGGCGGCCGCTTCCATTTTACCGCTCTTTTAGATGACGGAACAGTGCGCTCATGGGGCCAAAATAATTTCAGCCAAACTAACACCCCTAACGCGCAAAATGTGGTATTTGTTGAAACGGGCTATTTCCAAAACTATGCCATGTCAGACAGCGGGAATATTTATACTTGGGGCTTCCGCGGTTATCTAATGGGTACCGATAATTTCGGCCGTGACCTTTTTTCAAGGCTTTTGGCCGGCGGCCGTGTATCGCTAACTGTTGGTGTTGTAGCTGTAGTACTCTCGGCCACTATAGGTATTATTTTAGGCAGCCTGGCCGGCTTTTTCGGCGGCAAGGTCGACTTGCTTATAATGCGTTTCTCGGAGGTTGTCCAGTCTATACCGTTTTTACCTCTTGCCATTATACTCTCATTTATTTTAGCAGGGCAGATGGGGCAGATAGGCCGGATAATAGTTATAATGTTTATTCTGGGTATACTTAACTGGCCCTTTATGGCAAGGCTTGTACGCGGGCAAATGCTTGTAGCCCGCGAAAATGAGTATGTAGTAGCGGCACGGTCTTTAGGTGTGAAGGAATCCGCTATAATGTTTAAGCATATTTTCCCCAACATCATAGCTGTGCTTATTGTTAATATTACAATCAGCTTAGCTAACTACATCATTTACGAGACAACACTTTCATTTATAGGCTTCGGTATTAATGAGCCTACACCATCCTGGGGCAATATGCTCACAGCAGTTGTTAATACACATGTTTTATCTAATTTCTGGTGGCGTTGGGTTTTCCCTGCCTTCACACTGGTTGCAACTATTTTAAGCATAAATATTGTCGGTGACGGTCTGCGTGAAGCAATAGACCCAAAAGCCCAGGGCAGATAGGAGGTAATAGGCATGGAGCATTTATTAGAACTGGATAATTTATGTACATTTTTTGATACAAAACGCGGTACTATTAAAGCTGTAAACGGTGTCTCTTACTCTATTGACTCGGGCAGAACTTTGGGTATAGTTGGAGAATCGGGCAGCGGCAAGTCCGTTTCAGCTATGAGTATACTTAAACTTATAGATTCTAACGGGCGTATTGAAAGCGGCTCTATAATGTTTAAGGGTAAGGATATGGTAAACATTACCACTGATGAAATGAGTAAAATCAGAGGCAACGACATTTCCGTTATATTTCAAGAACCTATGACCAGCCTTAACCCAATATTTTCTGTTAAGCGCCAAATAAGCGAGGCTTTTATGGTTCACCAGGGTATGAGCAAGCAGCAGGCCGCCATTGAATCGGTTAAAATGCTGATGGATGTTAAAATTCCTGACCCTGAGCAAGTTGTTAACAAATACCCCTTCCAGCTTTCAGGCGGTATGCGCCAGCGGGTTATGATTGCAATTGCCTTGGCCTGCGAACCTGACCTTTTAATAGCAGACGAGCCCACTACGGCCCTTGATGTTACCATTCAAGCTCAAATACTTAGGCTTATGAACGATCTTAAGGCCAAGAGGGGTACATCTATAATGTTTATTACTCACGACCTTGGTGTTATAAACGAAATGGCTGATGATGTAGCCGTTATGTACTGCGGCCAGGTTGTTGAGCGCGCACCTGTAAGAACTATTTTTGCCGGCGACAGCAAATACTCACATCCTTATACAGAAGGTTTGCTCACATCCATACCAAGGCTTGATACACCCCAGGGCGCAAAGCTTGAAGCCATACCCGGCTCTGTTCCGCACCCGCTTGACCTTCCCTTAGGCTGTAAGTTTGAGCCACGGTGCAAGTATGCCACAGACCGCTGCAAAAAAGAAGAGCCGGGGTTGTTCACAATTTCTATGGAACAGCAGGTAAGGTGCTTTTATCCTGGGAAGGAGGAGCGTCATGGAAAAGCTTGACAATAAAAAGGTCTTAATAAGTGTAAGAAACTTAAAACAATATTTCCCTGTTAGAGGTAAAAGAGGGGCTTTCGTTAAAGCTAATGACGGCATTTCTCTTGATATCTATCAGGGGGAAACAGTCGGTATAGTTGGTGAATCAGGCTGCGGTAAGTCTACCCTGGGCCGGGTTCTTTTGCAGCTTTATAAACAAACTGACGGCGAAACCATTTATTACGGCAAATCTATTGATGATATTGCCCCCAAATATGTTTTGGACATTTATAAAAATCTTGAAAGAAGATGTGCAAAAACAAAAGAGGATATAAAAAAATCTGAGCTTTTAGACGCCGAGTATGAAAAGCTTGAAAAAGAAACAGCAGGCAGCTCGGATAAAGACAAGCTATCTAAGCTTTATACAAAGCTTAATGAGAAAAACTCTGCGAAAAAACTTGCTTTAAGTGAATACCTTGCCATTGTCAGGCTGGTAGGCGGCTTTTATGTGGCCAATGACTTTAAAGAGGCATCTGATGTACTTGTTGACTATTATAACGCTGTCCTAAGTAAACGCAAACTTAATAACAAGATTTCTGATACAGAGCTTGAAATTGAAGATGCAAAGTTTTACAAAAAAAATACTGATGCTCTTACGAAAAACTTAGATGGTCTGAATAAGGAGCTGGAAGCTCTCGAAAAAGTTAGACTGACCAAAGAAGAAGCCGTTAACAGTATAAGAAGGAAATACGAGGGTGACGCTCTGTTTCAAAGCTACGAGACCCAGCGTGACAACGGCATAGACCTTGCGCGCCTGAAGTATGATGAAATGCGGCATCTACGCAGGGATTTGCAGCTTATTTTCCAAGACCCATATTCATCACTTAACCCCCGCTTAACAGTAGGGCAAATTGTAAGTGAAGGGCCAATAACCCATAAGTATTTCAAATCAAATGATGAGCGCACCCAGGATTATTCTATGAAACTTATGGAGAGTTGCGGCCTTGCCCCTTATATGATTCACCGCTACCCTCATCAGTTCTCCGGTGGTCAGCGGCAGAGGATAGGTATAGCCCGCGCTCTTTCGGTAAAACCTAAGTTTGTGGTTTGCGATGAGGCTGTTTCTGCCCTTGATGTTTCAATACAATCACAAATTATAAATCTCTTGCAGGAGCTTAAAAACCAAGAAAACCTGACCTATATGTTTATTTCTCATGACCTTTCCGTTGTGAAATATATAAGCGACAGAATTGCGGTCATGTACCTTGGCAACATAGTTGAGCTGGCAGACTCGGCAGAAATGTTTGAAAACCCCATGCATTTCTACACAAAGGCACTGCTTAGCGCCATACCGACTACAGATGTTGAAGTTAAAAAAGAAAAGATACTGCTTGAGGGTGATATACCAAGTCCCGTTAACCCGCCAAAAGGCTGCAAGTTTAACACCCGCTGCACCGGGGCTACAGAAATTTGCCGCCAAGTTGTGCCCGAGCTTAGGGAACTTAAACCGGGGCACTTTGTGGCCTGTCACGTGTATTAAAAATCAAGGTGTAACCCGCTTAATACTTTGCTTTAAGCGGGTTACGCTACATTTCAATAATTATTTATTGGAGGCGTGGAATGCTTTTTTCAAAAAAAGAAAGCGAAAAACAACAAAGTCAGGTAAATAATAATGAAGAAAACGAAGAACAAGTTAAACTTGAAAAAGGCGACTCATTGGCTATATTAATCGCAGCATTAATTGTATTTATTCCATTTGTTGTAGTTTTTGCCGGGGTTGTTTTGCTTATTTACTGGGCTTTTATTGGCAGGTTTTAAAATAATAAAAAGAACCGATGTATGACATAAAAAGCCTGAGAACAATCCCTGGTTTTTATTGTTTTTATCTCGTAAATGCCTTATAACTATATGGCTTCTACAAAACTCAGTGTTTTCATAAACATATCAAACTGTTGTATACCCACTTCATTTTATTTAAACACTCCTGTATCTTTTAATACAGAGCAAAAAAAATTTGCAGTTTCTGCTCTTAATATATCCTTTACTTCCATATCTTTTAATTTTGTACCGTAGTGTTTTACTAAATTCTCCATCCGGCCCGGATATTTGTTTAGCGGGTTTGGCTCTTCTTCAAAAGGTTTTCTGTCAAAGGCTCCGGCACACAAAGTAAATCCATCATAGCATTACGAGTGGTTATAATATCATCTTTTTCTATTAGCTTATTTTCAAGGCCAAATACTAAAAGCCGCTCAATCTCGTAAGTTATAAATCCCTCTATCATAGGTGGCACCCATTTCACTATATATGCGCTTGATTATAGTTTATTTTAGGTATGATTTCAACCGAAATTGTACGCAAAAAAGGGAAAGCATATGCCTTCCCTTTTCATTTTGAAGCTATTAAATCCTACGCTTCTCTTCTAAGCCTTCTGATATTCAAAGCAACGAAGGCAGCAGCAACAGCCGATACAATGAAACCTAAGCCAAATACAGCGAAATTGCTTTCCAGACCGGTACGAGGCATGAAAGATAAAGGAACTGCTTCATCAAATATCCACACTTCTTCTTCGTCGTCCCACTCCCAGCTACCAAGAGGTACACCGGCTTCATCAATCTCTATCCATACATCACCATCCTGAACCAATTGATTGCCCGGCTCAGTCGGAGTTGGGGGGAAGTCTGCCAAAGGAGGCGTAGTTTCAGGTAACTCCACAGTAGGAGGCTCTGTCACATTCGGAGGGTCTGTAGGGTCTGTCGTAGTTGGCGGATCAGTGGGGTCCGTCGGATCTGTCGGGTTTGTTGGGCCCGGTTCACCGGTACTAACCCATTCAGCTATAATGACCACATCATTGTTAGGCATAGTAAACACATTGCTCTCAATCGCATTTGCATCAATGCCTGAATCAACTAACCAACCGCTGAAGCGGTATCCGGCTCCTCTTGTACCTGCAGCAAGAGTAACTTCTGCTCCCTGCTCAAAAACATTGTCAGGTGCAGCGGGAGCAAAACCAATGCCGCCACCTAAAACAGTTACGGTAAACTCTCCCACAGCATTGCGAATCCATGTGGCTGTAACAGTTACGTCATTCTCAGGCATAGTGAAAGTGCTGCCGTTAAGCGCATCTGCACTAAGGCCTGAGTTAATTACCCATCCGCCGAAGTGGTAACCTTCTTCTGCGACACCGGGAACAAGTATAACTCTTATACCCTCTTCAAAGCTATTGTCAGGTGCAGCAGGAGCATATCCTCTTCCGCCGCTTAAAACAGTTACGGTAAATTCCTGTGACACAATTGGGTTATCGCTTTGGAAGTTAATATCATAGTTGTTGATTAGGTTTTGGCCTGCAACAGAGCCAACCATTGCCGGTATCCGGCTTTCAATTGCTGTTGTGTCAGGTGAGTGATAACGGCCGCTACCGGCAAAGTTACCGCTAAACACAGCACCTTCACTTATGCTGATAAGGTTATTATAGTGGGTAGGCAAAAGTACATCTACATTAACTACATTAGGAGAGCTAAATATACCGCCGCCGTTAGTGCCCGCTTGGTTGCCGGTAATTCTTGCATTGTCGTTCATAGTAAAACCGGCGCTTGCACCAACAACCAAACCTCCGCCAAAGGTACCGGCTTCGTTACCGCTGATGGAAGACTCATCATTCATAACAAGGCTTGCCTCTGCGCCTGAAACATCAATCCCGCCGGCACTACCGTTTGCAGCAGTGTTGCCGCTTACAGATGACCTGCCGTTCATATTAAGTGTTGCATTTGTACTAAGAAGCATACCGCCCCTGAATCCGTTAGTCTCGTTGTTGTCTATGCGTGCATTATCATTCATTTCAAGAGAGCCTTGCAGCCACATTCCGCCTATTTGCTCAATAGCTTCATTGCCGCTAATGGAAGATGAGCTGTTCATAGTAACAGTAGCGGTAGCTGCCACATTAACGCCGCCTGCCCATGTTGCAGCTTTATTTCCGTCTATGCTGGCAGTTCCGTTCATAATAAGCACGCTGTCATGACCAACAGTAACGCCGCCTACAGAACCTTTAGATATATTATTATCAACACTTGCATTGTCATTTAGGGTAATAGTTGTAACATTTCCTGCTACATTTCTGCCGGAAACTATACCACCGCCCCATCCGCCGGCAGTATTTTCAGTTATAGCTCCATTGTTCATAGTAAATGAAATATTACGGCCTTCCCAGCTGTGATCCCAAATATGAACACCGCCGCCGTCTACATTTGCATTGTTGTTGTCAATGCTGCCGTTGTGCATAGTAAAAGTTCCGGATACAATAGAAACGCCGCCGCCATTTCCGCCAAGGCCGTAATAGTTATCAGTACCGGTTGTGCTGTTGCCGCTAATAGAACCACTATGCATAATGAAAGTTCCGCCGGTGTGTACGCCGCCGCCGTTACTGCCGGCTCTGTCAGCTTTGTTCCCGTTGATTACGCCGTTGTACATATTAAAAATTCCTGCATTTGAAACGCCGCCGCCATGAGCCCAAACATTAGGCGCATCATCATAACCGGCAGTATTATCGCTTATTTCGCCGTTATACATATTAAACACCGAAGAAACTAACGGGCCGCCATTAGTGCTTCTTGCTTCTACACTTACACCGCCGCCATGCATGGAGGCCATATTTCCGCTTATTAAACCTTGGTTCATTGTAAATGTAGCATAGCCTAAATCTAAAACAGCAACATGAACACCGCCGCCACTATTGGTTTTAGACCTGTTTTCAATAATGCTGCCGCCGTTCATAATGAGGCTTCCTGTGCTGGCGATAAAGATACCGCCGCCCCAAGACTCAGATGTATTGCCCTGTATTACACTTCCTGCATTTATTTCTATTGCGGCACGTGTATATATACCGCCGCCTTCAGATTGAGAAAAGCTGTTACCTGTTGTAAGTGCGTGATTATCGCGAATTGTTCCGCCGTTCATTGCAAAGTTTCCGGCAGTACCTATAAGCACACCGCCGCCGCCGGCTGCAACGTTATCATGGATTTCACCGCTGCCTGAGAGCGCAAAACTTCCACTGTTAACGCTGACACCACCGCCACCGCCTCTATGACCGCTTTCAAAAGGCACTGTATTCTCGCTTATGTCGCCGCCACTCATTGTAAATGTTGTACCTGAACCACTCATAACTACGCCGCCGCCGCTTATGTTACTTCCGGTGGTTCCAACTCCGGCTGTGTTGTTGTTAATAGAACCGCCTTCTAAAACAAATGCAGCATCATTAATTAAGCTGACACCGCCGCCATTGCGGGCAGCTTTGTTAAGGCTAATTTCACCGCCAACCATGTTAAAAGTTCCGCCGTTTACTTGCACACCGCCGCCTTCAACGCCATTGGTTATATTTTCGTTGACAGTGCCGCCTTCCATAGTAAACGTACCACGTACAGCCACACCACCGCCGCCATTTCCGGTTCCGTTGTTTGCTGTATTGCCGTTAATAGCGGCATTGTCTCTCATAATAAGGCTTGCATCAGTAAATACAAATATACCGCCACCGGCTGCACGGGAGGTATTGTCATTAACAGCTGCGTTGTCATTCATCTCAATTGTAGCGCCTGTACCTGCATTTATACCGCCACCGGAGTTAGTGAGTGATTCATTTTTACTAATTAATGCCGAATCATTCATAATAACTGTACCGCCGGGAGCACCGCCGTTAATCATTATACCGCCGCCGGCCCCTTGAGCTATATTGTTAGATATGGTAGCCCTGTTGTTCATCTCAACTACAGAAGCGTTGTTGCTGATATGAACGCCGCGGTCTTCATGACTGTGAATTGAAGCATCGTCATACATGTAAAGCCTGGAGTTATGGCCTGTACGCCCGCCTACATTAACGCCGCCGTTTATATTTTCAAATATCTGAGCATTGTCACGCATTATTAACGTAGTGTTATCCGCAGCCATGTTTACGCCGCCCAAGCCTTCGTTTTCACCTGTGTTATTCCCATGTACTTTTGCTGTGCCAGTCATTTCAAAGCTTGTACCCTCAGCCATGCCAACGCCGGCGGCTGTAGCACCGCTAATGCTTCCATCATTCATTTTAAGGCTTGATCGGCTGTTAAGTAAAATACCACCGCCAATAAGCTCAACATTTTCAAGATTAAGGACAAAATCACTTTCAACTACAAAAGCTCTTACTCCAACCGCAACATTAAATATACCGCCGGTGATTTGTAAGTCTCTGTTAATAGTGCGTGCATTATTGAAAGATATATTTCCTGTAACTATGATCTGACTAACAGCTCCATCTTCCAAAGCTTTATCGAAATCTTCCGCATTATTAACATAAGCTACCTGGCCTTCAAAAGCCCTTACCATAGGGCCTTCTACTTCAAAGCTTAACCTAACTTCTTCGCCAAAATAATATGCAGCAACACTGTGCACTTCTGCCTCAATAACAAGCACATATGCCCCAACGGGAAAACCATCTTCAAGCTCTGAAAAAACTATTTCACCTGTTTCAATAAGTTCACCGCTAACTAAGAAATAGTCATAACTGTATTCGTCAAATTCGTTAACAAATACAGTCATATCTGATATAAGCTCAGCGGCTGTAAATTCGTTATATTCCAGCCATTCAGCAAATGCCATGCCGTCAGCTGTAAGGAAAAATCCATCTGTAGTTATTTCAAGCTCAAGAGCCGCAATAACTTCTAAATCAATTGAAGGATTAGAAGGAGAAACTTCCTCTTCTTCATCTTCTAATTCTTCACCCTCGCCGTCTTTTTCCTCTTTTTCATCTTCTTCCTCGCCAGGTTCTTCCCCTGATTCCTCTTCACCGGACTCTTCCTCGCCAGACTCCTCTTCGCCGGTTACTTCTGAACCCGGTTCTTCTTCTGTTGTTTCTTCAATAGCAGTAATATTATCGTCAGTTACCTCATCATTTTGTGCCATTGCCGGTACTGTCAACGATAATATCATTGAAATTACTACTATGAGTGCTAAAAACTTTCTCATGCTGTTATGCTCCTTCCTTTAAACATTTCTGTTTTTGAAAAATTATGTTTAATTAATATTAAATTTTCAAATCGTATAGGTTTTGACACTTACAATATATGAATAAGATTTTAACAAGGTTGATAATTTATCGCCTTGTTTTTTTATTTTTCTAGCAAATTTTTATAAAAAACTCTTATCAATCAAAACCTATACCTATTGCGATACTTCAAAAAACTTAATCTTTTGCGATTCTTGTTTCTTATGCATACACAATAATTCATATCAATCATTTAACTGATATTTTAAAAGAATTATACCAGACAAAAAATGGTAATGCACGAAGGTTTCCAATTCTTAACCTACAACACAAAGAGGAGGCAGTTGCCTCCCCGTTGTGTTTATATAAATATAAACTTACCGTCTGACTCTAAGCTTCTTCTCTTTTAAGCCTGCGAATATTAATTATCACAAATGCAGCAGCTATAGCTGATACAAGAAACCCTAAGCCCAACACTCCGGCATTACTCTCTAACCCTGTGCGGGGCATCATTGCTGCAAGGGGTACATCCTCGTCAAATATCCACACTTCTTCTTCATCATCCCAGTTCCAGCTGCCAAGAGGTACGCCCGCTTCATCTATCTCTGTGAAGCTGCCGTCTTCGTTTTCAACTAAAACATTTGTTTCAACTGTTGGTGTAGGGGCTGCAGCAGGATCTGAGCCGCCCGGCTCCGCCTGGTTAACCTCAGGAGATGTAGGGCCGGTTGGGTCTGTCGTGCCTGGACCCGGCTCGGTTGGATCTGTTGGGCCGGAATCTCCAGGGCCTGTGCCCGGAGCAACATCAACCCATGTGGCTGTAACAGTTACATCTACACCCGGCATAGTAAATGCGTTGCCGCTAATTGTATCAAGGCCTGCGCTAATTTCCCAGCCGTCAAACACTTGCCCCGCTTTTGTGCCTGCAACAAGTGTAACTTCTGCACCTGCTGCAAAACTGTTGTTTGGCGCAGCAGGTGAGAACCCTGTGCCGCCATCTAATACTGTTACGGTAAACTCATTCGGTGCATTACTTATCCACGTTGCCCTTAGCGTTACATTGTTTTCTGGCATTGTAAATGTATTGTTAACAATTGCGCCCACGGGAAGGGTTTCATCATCAATTACCCAGCCCCCAAAGCGATGCTGCGCTCTTGTTCCCGGTACCAGTGTAACTGTATCGCCTTTTACAAAGCTATTATTAGGTGCAGCAGGCGCATAACCTGTGCCGCCTTCTAAAACTGTTACTTCAAATTCTTCAAGTGGCTCACCATGCCTAAAGTTAATATCATAGTTGTTAAATAGATTTTGACCACTAACGCTACCGGTCATATCAGCTATACGTCCGCTAAGTGCTGTGATATCAGGTGAACGGAAAGCACCTTCACCGGCAAAATTACTGCTGAATTTAACATTTTCATCAATAGCAATTCCGGCATAATCTCCTGCTTCAAGTGCGTCAACTTCATAATTGTATGAAGCACTGAATATGCCGCCGCCGTTTCCAGTAGCTTTATTTTCAGTTATGCTGCCATTTAGTAAATTCACTATTCCGCCGTCAAGATGAACATCACCGGGATTATTGACCGAAGCGCCTACAAAGTCTATTTTGCCGCCGCCTTGAACGTAGATACCACCGCCATTAACAGCATTATTATCTGAGATAAAAGCGTTTGAACCGTCAAAGGTAAGCTCCGCTCCGTTACCTACAAAAACCCCGCCGCCGTTAGAGTTTGCTGTGTTGTTTGTTATTTGGCCGCCGGTCATGTTAAGCTTGCCGCCGTCATATATAAAAGTGCCGCCGTTGCCATTAATAAGGCTTGGCCAGAGAGCTACACCGGCACCACCGAGAGATGACTCATTTCCGGTGATTAAACCACCGCTCATATTAAACTCGCCGCCGCTGCCTACTGTTACTGCACCCGCCATGCCCCTGGTTGAACCGGAAAGTGTTATGTTATTGGTGTGTATAGTACCGTTATACATATTAAATATTGACTCATTACCAAAACTGCCATTAGCCCAACGATACAAATATACAACACCTCTGCCGGTTACATTGTTGTTATCAATACTGCCGCCATACATATTAACCACACCTGCAGGGAGGCTGTCCCTTTGGGATGAATTTACATATATAACTTCACTAACATTATTACCGGTAATGCTGGCACCTTCGTGCATGTTAAAAGTTCCCATATTTATATTTACAACGTGGCCGGCATTAAGCCCTTTAATAACCCCACCGTACATATTAAATGTTCCACGCTGAAAACTTATGGATGTTCCGCTCATTACAGCGTCATCATACATATTAATTATTGCGCGGTAATTGTGGCCATCGTGTTCACCGGTGCTGCTTATAGAAACTGAGCTGTTTTTAATTAACCCTCCGTTAAAATCAAATACAGTGTCGCCGGCAGTGTTTACCCAACTGGTGCTGATTTCAACAGCGCCATTTTCTATTAAACCGCCGTCCATTACAAATGCGCCGTCAAAATTAACTCTAACCCTATCTCTACTTCCGGCACCTAAAACAGTTCCGTCAATTAAATGCAAGAAACCTGAATTGGTAACTTCAATAGAGTTGACAAGGGTTTCTTCTCCGTCAATAACGAATGAACCACCGGCCACATAAACACCAGGGCCTATGTTTGCGCTGCCATTTAAAATTTCTCCGCCGGTCATATTAAGAACAGCGCTATTTTTTGCAGTGATACCGCCGGTTCCGCTACGGCCTACGTGTACAGCGCCACCGTGGTTGAGTGCTGTATTGTTTTTTATAGAGCCGCCTGACATGTTAAATATACCGCCGGTAGGAGCTACCTGAACACCGCCGCCCATATTAGTTTGGCCTTGAGTTCCGGCGCGATTTCCTTCGATTACTCCGTCAGACATATTAAACTCGCCAATTACCCTGACACCACCGCCGTTGCCGTTTATGACAGTGTTTTCACTTATTTCGCCGCCATCCATGTTGAATGTAGCATCAGCGGCAATAAAAACGCCGCCGCCATTTGAAAAGGCTTTGTTGTCATCAATGAAACCGTCACTAAGTGTAAAACTGCCGTTAGAGGCAATAAATACACCTCCGCCATTGCCTTCATGGGAGTTGTTACGGCCAAAAGCATTATTATCTGTAATATGGCCGCCACTCATTGTAAATACACCACCGATGTCAACAGCTACACCGCCGCCGTGGCCCAAGGCAGTATTAGTATTGTTGCGTCTTGCCTCGTTTACACTGATTGTGCCGCTTACAAAGTCAAAAGTTGAGGAGCTATGGCCAACATATACACCGCCGCCACTTCCGTTGAGAGTAGTATTATTAGTGATTACGCCGCCATCAAGTGTAAATGATGCGTTTTGGAAAACATTTACCCCTGCCCCGGACACGCTAAATACCTGTGGAAGGGATGTTGCAGGGAAGATATTGTTTTCAATAACACCGCCGCTCATAGTAAATGATGAACCATCTCTTACGGAAATACCGCGTACATTACCGCTTATTTCACCACCGAGCATATTAACTGTTGAATTATGGGCCAATACACCCGCCGAATATTCACCATTAGCGCTCGAAGTAACGCCGGTTATATGAGTGCCGTCTAAAATATTAAGTGTACCGTCTACTATCTCTACGGCAATAGAGCCAACGGTAAGGTCACTTGCATCTATCGTAATATCAGCAAGGCTAAGCTCCGCGCCCTCTGCTCGAATAACAAAACCAAATACAGATGTTAATTTACCGCCATTTGAACCGCCCACAATACTAAGCTCTCTTCTTACCACAGGAGCCCCCATCATGGGGAAATGAATGTGGCCGTCAACTACAATAGTGGTAACATCTTCATCAGCTAAAGCATCTTGAAACTCTTTTAAAGTTTCAACAACAGCCTCACCACTGTCAAAGGCCCTTACCATCATAGGCCCCTCTACTGCAAAGCTCAGCCTAACTTCTTCGCCAAAGTAGTATGCAGCAACACTGTATACCTGGTTTTCAATAATAAGTATATACTCACCAAGGCCGAAACCATCTTCAAGCTCATAGAAAACTATTTCTCCTGTTTCACTCAGTTCGCCGTAAATTAAGAATTCCTCATAACCGTATTCGTTAATTTCATTAACAGATACTGTCATATCCGTTGTAAACTCAATGGCTGAAAACTCGTTGTACTCCAGCCATTCAGCAAATGCCATGCCGTCAGCTGTAAGGAAAAATCCGTCTGCAGTTATTTCAAGCTCAAGGGCAGCAATAACTTCTAAATCAACTGAAGGGTTAGAAGGAGAAACTTCCTCTTCTTCCTCGTCCAATTCTTCCTCTTCTTGTTCTTCTTCTTCCTCTGGTTCTTTATCTGTTTCTTCTTCCTCTGTTTCTTTTCCGTCTTCTTCCTCTACTTCTTTCTCTTCTCCACCTTCCGGTTCTTCTTGTTCAAGCGTTTCATCTTCTACCACATTTACTATATCTGCGGGTTCTTCAGCAGTTGCCTCATTTTGCGCCATTGCTGGCACTGCCAACGACAATATAAGAGATATTACTAAAGTAAAGGCTAAAATTTTTCTCATATTAACTCACCTTTCCGCCTTTTTGGCCTTTTTGGCCTTTTTGGCCTTTTTGGCCTTTTTGGCCTTTTTGGCCTTTTTGGCCTTTTTGGCCTTTTTGGCCTTTTTGGCCTTTTTGAAAATTTTATCATATAAAAAATAATAATGTTCAAAGGTTTCTAAATATTAACCTTTTGCAGTTTTTCAAAAAAATCCAAACTGCCACAGTTCTTATTTCTTACGCATAAACAATATAATCTGCCTTGCGCTCCTTAGCGGCCGGAAAGTCACCATCAGCATAACCCAGCGACAAACCTCCAACTCCTACATAATCCTCAGAGAGCCCCCAGACCGCCATAAGCTCACGGCCTTCGGCCGTTTCAAACATCTGCCGCTCACGGTTTACCCAGCAAGACCCAAGCCCGGCGGCATAAGCCGCAAGGCAAAGCTGCGTCATAACAGCACTGCCGTCTTCCACTTGAGTGTTTGTAGACTTTGGTGCAAAAACCAAAACTATAGTTGGTGCGGCAAAATATGGGTCAGACACATCCTCCACGCTTACGCCTCTCACATCAGCTATAACCTGCGCATTCAGCCTTGACAGCTTCGCTCTTATCTCACTGTCCTGAACCGCAACAATAACAGGGCTTTGTAAGCCCCGCGAAGTTGGCGCATATGTACCCAGCTCCAAGACCAGGTCAAGCTCTTCTTTTTTTATCTGCTCAGTTTTATATTTTCTTATACTGCGGCGGTTTTTTAAAACCTCAATAGCTTCTTTTTTCATAAATCTTCCTCCTTACCCAAATATTATCGGTAAAATATTTGAGAGTATAAAGTATGATATTGCTAAATGTACAACCATAAAGGCCGCATAAGGCCTGTAAACCCTATATAAGTTCTGCAAGCTAACACCCATGTACTCATTGGTAAAAATCTGACACATGTGCAGCGGCGAAAAATAATAACCCAAATAAGCAGAGCAGTAAACAAAATATAAAAGCGCCATAAACTCACCCGGACCCAAATTAAGTGTCATAAGCATAGGTACAACTATACTCATGGCCGCCATTTGAAAACCCGTTATAAGGCCAAAAAGAGCAGAGGCAAGAAAAAGCGCCAAAAGCATTAACCCACCTGAGCCTGAATAAACCATAACACCAAATGTTTCTATAAGCGCTTCTAAATTATTTACCACTCCCTGAATCATAAAAACACCAACAGCAGATGATATGGTCTTCCAGCCTATAGATTTCACCAAAAGCTTGGGATAACCTTTTTTGTCAGGGCTCATAATAAAAATCACTATAAGGCTTGAAAACATTGACAGCCACAAAACAAGCCCTGTAACCATATGTACTAAGATAGGAATATAAATAGGTGCAGTATATTTTAAAATTTGCCTCATACCCGGAATAAAGGGCACCTTTTCTTCATTTATCTTGGGCGGCACCTTTTTTAGATAAATAAAGTAACCTGCTATAAATGTAGGAATTATAAATACTGAATTTAGCGGTATAAAAGTCATAACCGGCAAACCCGTTATAGATGAAACCAAAACAACAGAGGCCGAGTAAGGCAGTGCAAACATAGCCATATGCCTAAAAACCAAATTGGAAGCGGCAGACTCTGCCTTGCCCATACCAAGCTCATTACCCAAATTAAGTATAAACGGAGCTGAGAGTATAGCGCCGCCCGGCACAGCTAAACAGCCTATAAGCAGCGGTATTATAATCATTAAGTTTCTTTTGTCTTTTACAATAACACTAAGCCCCTCAACTATCCGCTCAAGTATGCCGTAGGCCTTCATCATTGCACCCATTATGGTCACAGCAGTAATTGTAAGTATGGCGTTTTGTGAAGTTGGCCCGGTGAAAACTGCTATAATAACATTCACAACATCAATAATACCCAAGCCGTTTATAAAGGCCATTACCACCGCAGTAACAGCCAAAGATGCCCAAAGACCCACTTTAAACCGTTCAAGCAAGGGCACAAGTATAAAACACAGCGCTACAGTTATAAGCTGAAACAATTATGACACCACCTAAAAAGTCAGATAAAGGTATTATACATATTTTTGGAATATTATTCAATAAAAATATGTTTAGGGACGAGTAAAACGCATGAATAAATAAATTGTTGTATACAGCGCATTATTAAAATATATGACAGCTGCCGCAAACCCTTTTTCTCGGGTTTAAGCCCCGCAACATAATCCAAATTAACATCATAATGTTTGGCTAAAAATATCGTAATGCTGAAAGGCAGCTCCCTTTACCCTGTTTCATATCTGACATATATAGTGAAATGAATTTAAAACTGCAACGCTTGCGTTGTGGGTTTTATAGTGGAAGTTCTACAAAATAGTTACATATGTAACTATTTTGTAGAACTAGGCCGGGACGCTAACGCGCTCGTAGCCTACCTTTGAAACAGATATCAGAAATTTATCAAGCTAAATTTCCGATATCTGTTTCAAAGGAATTCCACTATAAATTTAATTGAACGCACCGCACCGCGATCCTGAAAGGATTAAGGTGTAGTCTTTTTTCGCCAAAGGCGAAAAAACCGTTCGAGCTTGTGACGCTAAAGCCCGTCACAAGACTCTCACTGACTAGGTGCGTCAACTATTATTAAAATACATCCTACAATTGTAATTGTTTTATTTTAACACCATATGGTATATTCAAAGGAGATAACCATGGAGCTATTCAAAAATTTATTAGCAAAAGTTTTCGAAAATGAAGAAATCCAGGTTGTCTTACCCAACTTAAAATTTGACACGGCAGCAGAAATAGTAGAATCAGAATCACACAAAGCACTGCAAAAAATAAAAGCCCTCGCAGAAAACGAGAGCCTTTCAGACTTTGACTGCATAGAAGAAATAGTCATTGTGCTTGGAAAAAGGCCGCAGTGGCAGAACCCCTCCATAACTTCGGCTAAAACTAACCTATAGTATTCTGCAAAATCCCCAACCCTTCAATTTCACACTCTACCACATCCCCCGCTTTGAGCGCCTTAGGCGGGTCAAACCCCATACCGACACCTGATGGTGTGCCGGTGGCTATAATATCACCGGGGTAAAGCGTAATGCTCTGTGACATTTCGGCTATAACTTTTGCTATGCCATGCACCATCAAATCAGTACTAGAGTTTTGCCTTACCTCGCCGTTTACCCTGCAAGCAAGCGACAGTTTAAAAGGCAAACTAAGCTCCTCCTTAGTCACTATCCACGGCCCCATAGCGGCAAAGCCGTCTGTGCTTTTGCCAAAAAACCACTGCATATGTTTCTTTTGTAAGGTGCGTGATGTAAAATCGTTAAATATCGAATAGCCAAATATGTAATCCTCCACATCCTCAGGCTTAATTTTCTTGCACTCTTTACCAATTATAACAGCCAGTTCCACCTCATAATCAAGAAATGCATCAACATCCAAATGCCCGTCCAATGTAGCAAGGTGCCCTGTGGTAGTTGCTGCTCGCTTACCAAAATATACAGGAACGGAAGGCGCGTCCGAACCGAATTCTGCTGCATGGGCCGCATAGTTCACTCCGAGGCATATTATGTCATGCTTCGGTTCTGGTATCGGTGAGAGAAACTCTATCTCAGAGAGAGGATAAAGCTCAGTCTGTGAAAAATCTGTACTCTTAAGCCTTTCCAACTCCCGGGGAGTTATTTTTCTTATAAGCTCTAACATGTTCGAAAAGTTAAAACCTAAAGCTTTTATATTCGCCATATGACTTTTCTCAGGGTTTATTATACCCAATACCTCCTCATTATTATTTTTAAGCCTAGCCGTAATCAGTCGCATAAAAACCTCCCGGATATAAGAACCTGTATTCAGTAAGTCAGCAACTATCCGTGCAGCCGATTATTCCACCCTTCTTTGTCGCGGCGGCTTGCCGTAATTTTTCTATCACAAACGACATTTAAAAACGGTTCAAGCTGCGCAGCAAACCCACCCCGAAAATACTTCACCTGCTAGTCAGTGAGAGTTTACGGCAGGGTTCAATGCCGTAAACTCAAACGATTTTTGCCGTAGGCACTGTCAATGAGAGCCTTTGTGCCGGGGTTCAATACTAAT
>Ga0131853_10004006_pt1 | contig 26427 bp, 16 predicted proteins | sample TergutLab28metaG_FD_92764 | JGI IMG/M metagenome (GOLD analysis project Ga0131853, IMG submission 92764) | Labiotermes labralis P1 segment gut microbial communities from Petit-Saut dam, French Guiana - Lab288 P1 (version 2) (version 2) | ecosystem: Host-associated > Arthropoda: Insects >... | reverse complement strand
CTTCATCTCCATTTTTCTTGTTGGGTGATGCAGCTGGGTCCTGTGACTCTCTTCTAGGTAATTTCTTTGGGCTTTTGGGAGGGTGTGATTTAGGGGCTGCTAATGCATTGCGCCTGGGTGTATGGGGCTCATTTCCATTTAGACCATAGAACGAGGTGTCGTCTTTCCAGTGTATACTGATTGGAGACACCTCCTCATTTTTTAGAAGGCTTCTAACTGCTCTAGCCAGTTTCTGGGCAATGCATTCTTTTCTGGATGAGTTTAGGTGTAATCCATGCTTGGTGAAACATCCCCTTTCCAGGCCGGTTTCCAGGACTTTCACGTTGTCGTAAGGAGCCATTCGCTTTTTCAATTGTCTATTAAAGTTGGTCACTTCATTGTTCACGCACGATGTGGAAAGGAGGTCATACCTGGGAGGTGCAGTCATCACAATAGTCTTTACCTTTTGATTGTTTTTCACGAAGTCGCACAGATGCTTCAGTGCTCCTTTGGAGTTATTTTTTCCCATGTCGTTTGAGCCTCCCCAAATCACTGCGACATCGTTGTGTTTAAACTTCTTTATGTCTTCTCTCACTGAGTCTATGATGTCTTTCATCCCGGCGCCTGGTTTAACGAAACTGGATATTGCAAATGTCGGGTCTAGGCAATATTTGAGCTCGGCCGCACTCTTCCTAGCATGGCTGTCACCTACAATTACTATTTGTTGGTTCGTCTGATTTATTTTACTCACATTTAGAAGCGGTGGTCGGCGTCTCTTGTGATAATTCCCATGGGGCACACACTCGGGAAACTGACTTTCGTTTTTGAGGTTAGCTAGAGTTGCGAATTTATTTGAGGTCATTAGGGGTGGTTGTCGGAGGTTACTATTTGTGCGCGGTGGTTTTCGTCGCCGATTTGACGGGAGGGTAGTCCACTCTTGGTGCGTTGATAACGTGGGAGATTCCTCACCTTCATAGATTTCGTTCCCGTTGTTCTCAGTGGGCTGCGAGGACCGGCTGATTTCCTGTATTTCCTCTTGCAACACTCTTATGATTTCTCTGAGGGAACTTAATTCTAGTTTCACATTGTTTAGTTCTAACTGCATTATTTCACTACAGTCACAAGCTATTACTTCCTTTTTGTCACTTGGTTTTCCATATGAAAGCTGGACCGAATTCACGTGCTTCCCACTACCTGCCGCCATCTTGATCTTGATACTTTGTAAGGGTGGAAGAGTTCAAATGTTTGGGAAGAACCTTAAAAATCAAAATTCTATTCAAGGAGAAATTAAGAGCACATGGAATTCAAGGATTGCTTGCCATCATTCGGTGCAGAATCTTTTGTCTTCCAGTTTGCTATCCAAAAATTTAAAAATTTAGATATGCACGATTATCATTTTGCTTGTTGTTTTGTATGGGTATGAAATTTGGTCGCTCACATTGAGGGAGGTACATAGGCTGAGGGTGTTTGAGAATAGTGTGTTGAGGAGAATATTTGGGCCTAAGAGGGACGAGGTAACAGGGGAGTGGAGAAAAACTATATAATGAGGAGCTTAATGATCTGTACTTCTCACCCAATATTGTGCAGGTGATAAAATCAAGAAGAATGAGATAGGCGGGGCATATAGCATGTATGGGGGAGAGGAGAGGTGTATACAGGGTTTTGGTGGGGAAACCCGAAGGAAAGAGACCACTTGGGAGACCCAGGCATAGGTGGGAAGGTAATATTAAGATGGATCTTCAGGAAGTGGGATGTGGAAGTATGGACTTGTTCAGGCTGGCTCAGGATAGGGAAAGGTGGTGGGCATTTGTGACTGCGGTAATGAACCTTCAGGTTCCATAAAATGTGGGGAATTTCTTGATTAACTTAAAACCTGTTAGCTTCTCAAGAAGGAGTGAGCTCCATGGAGTAAGCAAGTAAGTAAGTAAATGTTTCATCTCCTGCATGGATAATTCCTGCTGGAATTTGTTTAGTACTATACTGCTACAAAGATTAGTGATAAGATTGTTTCTCTCCAGACACCTCTCCTCCCCTACATTCTGTGACAGCCTTGTTCCTTCATATACCAGTTCATTAACTGCACTACACTACATTTCCAGACCAGATCTTGACTCATCCAGTCCTGTGCCCAGCGGGCACCAGGAGCTTATTTTCATGCAATAAAATGACCAGAGCATGAATCTGACATCCAAAGCAGTTTTAAAACGCATAGAATTTTGCTTACACATCCCCACATACCTGCTTGGACTTGTGCTGCAACAAAGGGAAAACAGTTTGTTATTTTTACCTTTCTAACAGCCATAAGCTGCTTTAGAGTAATGAATTTTGCAGAAAAAAAAATTGTTGTAATAATACTTTTTACCTTTGTACATTTGAGCACTGTAAAATATCATTGTTTATTAATATAATTAATAATCAAAAAGATCTTAAGTGGTGTTGGTCCTTTTCCATAAAGGAATCCTTCAGTTGATACCATCTATAGAAAGCATCCACAACACCAAAACACTAAATTAAATTAAATAACTGTTCTCTTAGAAGCATGTGTAGCACACACCTTATAGTTGAACAATACACAAAAAGTTGTGGTCAGGCAATCTGAATGGAAAATATCTTTTGTGAAATGTAGATGTAGATGGTGGAATAATCTTAAACTGAGTCTCAAGGGAACACAGTGGAAGGTTGTGGACTGAACTCACTTGGCCCAGTGGAGGGCTGTATTTAACCTTCAGGATTCATAAATGATAGGATTTCCTTGAACAGCTCTACATTCACATTTCATCCCCATCTAGTTGCACAATGCTGATATTTATTATACATTGCTGTCACATGTTTCAGCCATACATTTTGGCCATCTTCAGAGAGTTACAAGTTTTATTGATGTGTACAGCACTTATAACAGCTGGTCATAGATGACTGGCAGACTGTGTACATATATATATATGGTATAAGATACAATTATGACTGTCACTATATAAATTATCAATATATAAATAGGTAGCCCTTAGTTCTATAAAAAGGACTCTGCTGCTCAGCAGAGTTAGTGACTTTAAAAACATAATAATACATATAATATGGAAGCAACAAGGCTGTGAGGTCGACCAAGAAATAGTTGGCAAGATGAAGTGTGGGAGGATAGAAGACTAGCTGATGGAAAAGGGTGGAAGGAAAGGGTATATAACAGAGAGGAATGGAAGAAGCTTCTGAGAACAGAAAGGAATCGTTGCATTCTGCATATGCCAATAGAAGGAATGAATAAATATAATATGTAGTAAATAACATAATACATAATAATATAAAAATATAATATTTTATGCTAAACTAATTGTGGTTCGGGTAATGATATGGAACTTCCTGTTTTTGAAAATTCTGTCATTATTGAGTGTTTGTTGCATGTTACAAGAATCTGATTGCTTTGACAATACTGTTTCAGGTATTAAATATCCATCACATTGGAAATGAAGGTACACCAGTTTCTGTGGGTTACATAAGTGCTGCAGGAAAGGTGCAACTGGATCTCACAAAGATGAAGTCATATATTCTAGATGATAGAAAAGAAATACCTTTGAATGAGTTGCATTCTCAGTGTCAGGGCACCTATTTAAGTCGTGGAATCTCTCATGTCATAGAGGTAAGTTAACTTCTTGCATTCATGTGATAAGCACTCTGCAAGCCAGTTGCAGAAAATAGTGAAACCTGTCACATTACTGGCTAATTTCTACTTCACATTTTGATACTATACAGTAGTCTCAAATTTAAGGGTCAAAAAGAACTTGTGACCATGGAAGATGAGACCAACATACTGACTCAAAATGTTGTGTCACCAATTACTCAGTGACACATCCAAAAAGAACTGAACAACTGCCATCCTGCAAAAGCCGAAATACTTGTACAACATGGCTACAGTTTCATTATAGTGATTATGTTTAAAAACTGATTATTTTAACAACATTTACAGTATCCCTCCAAACTTTTTTTGACACTTTATTTTACTTCTGTCACTTCGAATGGATGGTGTTTGACAGCAAAGACCTGAGAAATGTAGGATGGACACAAAAAGAGAAAGATTGTGACTTTCAAACCCTAAGAAATTTCATAATCAGTACTGTTTGCCTGATTATTAGAAAGCTTAAATAAAAATAATGAGATGGTCCTGGAGAAAATTATAGATCCATACAATATTTTGATAAGAATCTCTCAGGCAAAGAGACCACTTGGTAGAGCTAAGCATAAATGTGAGGTGAATGTTAAAAGTAATTACAAATGAATAGCATGAGGTTGTACACATTGTTCATCTGACTCAGAGTACAGTTCAGTGAAGGACTTCCTTAACTTTGGCACAGAAACTATGATTTTCTTAAAGTCAAGGAATTTTTTATGCACCAGGTAATAACCATCTTTCAAGCAAGGCCCTATGCTATGAAATTATTTGTCTCTGAACAATATTGTGTACCATTTATTGATTCTGTGTGATTTATTTGGAACAGATTGGCACTACTGTTACCAGCAAGTATAAATTGTCACTTCTGGGAGTTGCTCCTGTCCATCAGCAGGGAGTTGGACCCTTCAGTTGTGGCAAACTTCATCCAACAGCCATGCTGCATGTAGCAGCCCTGCATTATGCCCTCAGTACTGTAAACTACAATGCCTCCATTTTACCAGGAATTGAACTAGGACTAATCCTCTTTGACAGCTGCTCAAGACCTCCTCGTGCATATAATTCCATATACAACTTTTTATCATTATCAACAGAAGCTCTCAAGGTGATGACAGTAGGTATGTATAGACAGTAAATGAAAGTGTATGCAAGGACACATAACTGTTAAACTGACATTCATAATATGTTACATTCTTTCAGAATATCTTATGTGTATGAGGTATGTGGTGGAGCAGTTGGTAGAGGCAGTGCGCTAAAAGCCAGAAGGTTGTGGGTTTGATTTATGATGGTTTCTTTGGGATTATTTATTGATGTAATCCTTTTGGATGCACTGTGGCCTTGGTGTCAACTCAGCTTCTAATAGAAATGAGTACCAGGGATAATGGTGGTCAGTTCATAGGTCTGACAACCTTACCACATTCATATGCCAATTTTCTATGAATTCTGGGAGCCTAAACTTCCTGCAGCCCTAGGGGTCTGTCCATGCCTGTAATGGGATAGCTTTATCTTTTATGTGTAAACAAGAAACGCGAAACAAGGTGAATATTATAACATACCAAAACAGGTCACTTCTACGACTGAGTTCATAGAAATTGACTTGTTTTTCAGTTATGTAGACAGTTATGCCATGGCTACATATTCTGTACATTGCTTTTAAAGATCTCATAGACACATTTTGACCTGAAGTAAAATATACCAGTACTTCTAGTTGTACAGTTAGATAGACCTATTTTGTCACAATGAGTAATGTGTGACATCAGAACCAGAATGCATCATACAAAACATAGACAGGATGTCTTCACAGGAAAATATATATTTTGGTGTTTCCTGCAACCTGTTGCTGAGTAAGACCATGCCAATCAGTGTATGGCTCCAAGGCTAACCGAAACTATAATTTAAGTACAAACATAAGATTTAGCAAGATATCAGAAGTTCAGAACCATGTTCTTCTGGGATATGATGCTTAATCAATTGTTAATTGCACCCTGATGTCTCAAGACAATGTGATGTCATTATGTTCAAAGGTCTGATGTGGCATCATATCCCACCAAGACAGAATCTTCTTCCACACCACAACAAATACCTCAAAACCCACACATTAATATTAATCACTTTTGTTGCATCCTTCAACCTGTTGCTTCAACTTCCACAGTTTTCATCTTACTGTAGTTTTAGAGACATTGCAATAGTACAGTATGTTGTGTCATTCACAGGTGTGGAAATGCAGACAAGACCAGCAGACATTGTGGCTGCTCTCTTTTTGGACTCAACAGCTGCAGACGCAGTCACACCATTACTGCATGCACAAAACATTGCTCCAGTACTAGTACCTCTGGAAGCATTTGCAGCTCAAAGAATAAAATTGTCATCTGAATCAAGCAAGGTGAGGTGCATCTTCTAAAGTCTCACTTAAAAGTGGGCCAAGTGATACTGAAGCATCTCATCACCCATTAATGTTTCCAGCAAGATGGGTCATTTTATGCCCATTTTCTCCATCCATTTATCCTTCCACATGTGTTCCACTTTTATCCATATGCTTTCACTCCACTGTCATTCGTGTATCTTTTCTAACATGATCTCTGCTGTTGGTCTTTAAGAAGGTTAATTTTTGTAGTTTTGAGAGGAATATTTCTGTCAACCAAACAACAGATGCTCATACCATTGTGTGCTTAGTTTCACCAGCACACTGTGTAGTTTCTACTCTCAGAGCTCACTTTAATACTCTGATTTTGGACTTTTTATCTACTCAGATTTGTTGCTTAATAATCTATTGGAACTTCTCATTCTTGCATTCTACTGAATTTCTTTTATTCCAAATCCAGGTTTCTGCTCCATATTATGTGAATATATAAAGGTAATATGTATTATGTCATGTAAACTTAACATTTCCTGCAATCACTTATTTCCAAATATAATTTTAAATATGCTGCAGATGACTTACTGAATTTGGCATATACTGTCAATGGATGAACGGGGCCTAGTTCCTAGTAGCAAGGGCAGAGTTTTTCTGACTTATTCTGGAAGGTAAATTAAGTTAGAATATGAAGCTAACCATTACCTCCATCTCTTTCTAAGATTAAGAATGTGTGGAGATGTATGCAAAGCCCCCCCCCCCTCCCATGTTGATTGATAAAGTGTTTAAGCATGAGGGCTACCTATCAATGCTGTATAGTAACTCCATATACACCTTAATGTTACTGCTTCAGGAATCATCGCTGTTAAGGCAGAACCTGATTGAAGCAATAATGTCTGTTGCACGGGCAACTCGTTCACATTCCATAGTTATAATACATGGGACATCAGCTTGGGCTGAACTGTTAAACCAGCAGTTACAGAATTACTCACAACAGCACAATGATTCGCTCTGCCTCGCTGGTATCTATGCTTTACACAGCAAGAACACTGAAGAACTAGTAGGAGCCATCAGTTCCACCAAGCTAATGGTTACAGAGGATATTATTAAAACATTACAACCTGGTACAATGGCAGTCCTTCTACTTGAGGATCCAGAAGAAATAAGAGCATTTTTGGAAGTTTGTCAACACACCACTGGATTGGTATTTTTAACTGTGTTTCACCCTTGGAGTATAAAACCTTATGCAGGTAATTACAGGACATAATTTTTGTCCATATCTTTTCAATAGAATGATATATTACACAAAACTTATAATCACATTGAAATCCACTACTTTTATTTGAAACATTTTTCTGTGTTTATTATCACTTAAGTTTACAAACACCTAATATATTGTGTGGTGTGTATAATGCAGTTAGCTTTATGACATTTACATTTGTGCCTGCAACAAATAAATGCCAATTCCAGTGGAATAATGAATTTGGACACCATGTGCCTTTTGTTTCCACTTTTTAACAGAGATGATCCTGCCTCCTTACAAATTTGTAACATGTAGATATATCCTATTATAATAAGTCAACTTCTGAGTTCCCTAAACTAAGTGAACTCTCTGCAAATAAAAGTGTTTGTAATGCATACTTTGATATTTACTGGCACTCAGTTACCATTGGAAGGGCAGTTATTTCCCTGTTATAAAGTGGGAATCTGAAAAGAATATACCTACTATTTATTTTTGATCACTGCACTATGAACCAGAACATCGTTGGTTCAATTCACAGTGGGGTCATTGAGGTTTTTCATTGACTTAATCCTTCTGGCCATACTAGGCCCTGGGATCAACTCAACCCCTAACAGAAATGAGTACCCCAATTATATCCTGAGGGGTAAAAGGCAGCCAGTGTATAAGACTGACAACCTTAGTACCTTCATGTGCTGATTATCTAAAAATTCTAGAAGCCTCAACCTCCTGGAGCCCTAAGGACTTGTCCAGGCCTGTAATAGAAGAACTTTATGTTTACCTTTATTTATTTTTGATATCAACAGGTAAACCTCAGTTTAAATGAATATGGAAAGTATCACCTGTGTTTGTTATTCTAATTTATTCTCACATAGCATCATTAACAGTTACTGGAATAAATATTGTACTTTATTTTAAGTGCTGTGTTTATATGAATCTGTTGTCCTGCATGCTGCTGATAAGACATGAACATTTTCTAAGGTCTCTCAGGAGTTAGCCTTCTTTTAGACTAACCTCCCTACAGTGACTAACAAAATATCTTTTTCTTCCCATTATTTATCTTTTGGCCTTATAGATTAACATCATCAGTCTAGGTTACAAACTGATGTGACTCATTCATTTAAAACTCTCTTGATATATATATTGTAATGAAATTGAAACACAATAAACTGTGACAATGCAAGAAAGCCATATGGAAAGTTAAGCATTTAGAATTACTGGGTATACTAACTGCTCAGTCAGTTCCATGGAACAGAGTACTCATAGGCTGAGGGTGCTCCGAACAGGGTGCTGAGGAAATATTTGAACTGAAGAGGGTAGAAGTAGCAGTAAGCTAAAAAAAAAATTCCTAATGAGGAGCTTCATGTTAAATGACATCATCCCATTGTGTATTTTTTATCATTAAGGGAACCATTGTCTACGTGACAATGGCTGATGTAGACAGCCAAAACGAGTGGTAATGTTGAATACAAACCAATATTTGTGATTTCAAACTTTCGCCATGTTCTAAATGTTGTATGCTTTCTTCTGGGTAATCCCCCGGCATCTGAATTTTATATGCCAACGTTTCAGAACCCTCTGTCTGTTCTATCTTTGTAGGTGGGTAGGTATGAAGAATTCCTCATACCTATCTGCCTATGAAGATGGAACAGGCAGAGTGTTCCGAAACGTTGGCATATAAAATTCAGATACTGGGCAATTACCCAGAAGAAAGTGCACAAAAAACCAATACCTTAGATATGTATAGTTGTATTTATTAGTTGACATAACACTTGAAGGTGGACTCCTTGCCAGTCAGAGTGATCAAATCAAGGAGAAAGAAATGGGTGGGACATGTGGGATGCATGGGAGAGATAAAAATGTGTACAAGATTTTGGTGGGTAGCCCTGAGGGAAATTATCAATTGGAAGACATTGGTGTAGATAGGAGGATATTATTAAAATGGCTCTTCAATAAACTGTATGGGAGATTGTGAACTGCATTTATCTAGATCAAGATAGGGACAATGATGGGGAACATGGCAGTGAACTTGTGGGTCCCATAATATGTTGGGAATTTATTGGTTATACAAGCAACTCTTAGATTCTCAAATAGGAAAACTGCTGTGTGGAATTAGGTATCATATACCTTGCATTAGATGACTAATTGTCTGAGGCATGCAGTTCAGTATTCATTGTAGCTTCTGTAAATTTTACAGGTCATACCATCTTCACCTTACATCAAGTTCTTGATTTTGAAGATACCATTGCTGGAACAACAAAAGAATTTCAAGAATGGCTGACTTCCACCATGCTTTCAAATGGAGACATAAACTCGCTGCCTTTTCCAGCCACATGGTTTCAAGAATTCCGAACCCTCTACAGGCAAGACAACACAAGTCACAAAATACAGCAGTTATTCTTGACACCAGATTTTATGGCAGGTATTCAGGAAACTATTAACTCAGTATGGACCATTACAAGGAAACTGCACCAGTTTTTCAGTCATCAGTGTGGACAGCTTTTTGAAACAAATACTTTCATTGAGTGCTTCAATTTAAACAGAACAAATCTTATTAAGAGAGCAAAAAACTTTCTACAGGAAGAATTACTTCACATGTCCCCTGCGGTGAAGAAACATCATTCTAACATGTTTAGCTTGTGGGTGGGAACAGATTGCATTGCAACTTGGGAGAAAGGAATTGGACTGACAATCTCAAATACAGTGTATTTCCAGAATTATCAGTCTTATTGCAGTGGAATAAACTGCACAATCTGTGATCAAAGTGGTGGATATTTCTCTAGAAACCATCATTCCATATTATATCAGACTCTCCAGTATCCCTGGGCACCTGCGCTGGGAGGACTGTCTCTGTTTGGAGCATTCTTGACTATACTTACTGCATTATATTTCTTGGCTGCAGCTGCTTTGCCCAACAGAAACATGTGTGGGGGAACTTCGGTCCTTGGTTACCTTATTCTGCTGGGTCTACTTCTCTTGTTCACGTCAAACTTGAGCTTTGTGTTAATGCCAACTGAAGCCACATGTGGTGCACGCAGATTTCTACCAGGACTTGCATACTCAGTGATCTTTGCTGGAATGTTGCTGAAGGTAAAATACTTATATCATACTTTATTTCTTAATTAGTTGCTTACGTTATCAGTGCTGCTTGAATCATAATAAATCCTTAATGACTAATTAATTGCATATTTAAAGGTTCTTGAGATTAACTGAATGTATAGTAGCTAGTAGGAAGGCATGCTGAGGACATGGAGGTAAGCTCAGTGCAGTCTTATTATTGGCGCCAGACAAAGATGAGTAGTCATCTTCACATTCCGGTTGCCTTTAGCCCTCCACTACCACAAAACTCTCCCTTAGTGTATGTCATTTGTTAGTTTAATAATAACATTTCTTTAGATGCCTAAATTCATTTTATTAAATAGCAGAATGATTGCAGTTAATACATTTGGAAGGGTGTGATTTCTGCTTAATAGTTGTAAATAATATATGTAATGTATCTCACTCACAACATACCATCACGTTTGTTGCTTAACAGATTAATTACAGGTCATGGATTCACTTAATTATGTAGCGTATAATGTCACGGTTTTGGAAGATCAGATCAAGTTCCCAAAGCATAGTATACATAGCCCTTGTTTCACACTCCACTTGTTTTATGCCCTTTTGCTTTAACAACCCTTTCCAATATACACCACTCCTTAATTTACACCCTCTCATTTTTGGTTTAATGCCCTTGGCTGGCTGTGCTGTATTATACTATTCCCAAATTCTTCCATTGTTTCTTGTATGAACATCATTTTTCATTCAAGCCCACTTTGTCAGGAACAAAACTAGGGCACAAAATAAAACATGGAATGGAAAAAGTCCATATTGTTAATTAATTCAGGTGGCATACACCGTTATCAGAACCCTATAGAATAGTAAGACCATTTTGGATTTGTGGTAGACAAAGTGGCATTAGAACTGATATTTCTCAGAGTCCAAAGTTTTTCCATTTCCCTTCCAAACTATTCAGTTCACCTCACTCATAAATAAATTATTATGTAGAGTCTGAAAATAGTTGTTGTATGTCAGTTTAAAAACTGTTATCTCCCCATCTGCTCTCCAAGGTGCTTAAGATTGGGGGTACAAAAATAATTTTGTTAGTCATTTTGAATGAGTTTTAAATGCAGTATCATATTTTGAGAGAAGAATGTAAATTACTAATATCTGAAAGCACAACGCTTCAAAAAATATTTGAACATGGGAAAGATTAAGCAATTGTGCAGCTGAGAGTAGTATATAATAATGAACTATGTGGATTGTAGATATCACTCTGAATTGTTCAGATAGTGAAGTGTGAGGAAGTATGATAACTTGAGGATGTGGCCATGAAGATGTAGTTGAGGAATCCATACAGAGTTCACTGTAAAAACCATTTGGATGGCTAACAGGACATCTGAGGCATGATGTTAAGATGAATGTTAGGGAAGTATTGGGTTGAACTGGCTCATGTTCAATCATATGAAACTGGTATTAGTAATACTGGCTGCTCCTTCAGTTTCCACTATCAAAGCAAATTTAATGGATGGCCAATGAATGACCAGTTAGTTTGTGACTTTGCAGGTTTTTACAACATGGCAGCTCAACAGCAGTGCAGAGCCTCTGATGAATACAATGACTCGCCCAACAGGCCTGCTTACAATGGCCCTAGCACTTGTGATGATGCAGGTGCTTCTAGCAGGAGGCTGGCTGATACTGCTCCCACCACAAATCTATGTGCTGGCTTCTAAAGATGTACCTATTTGGCGCTGTTACCCAAACGGGCATTTTGAGTCACACCTGCTTCTGTCAATGGTGTATGTTATATTGCTTATTACTGCAACAGCAACTGTGGCGCTCCTGTGTTGTTCTGCGTAAGCATCATAGTCTTATTCATTGAATTCATAATGTTTCGAATATTCCTGGAAATATAACAAGCATGCACAGGCACTAAATTGTTCAGTATGCCATGTGCTGCAGGGAAAAATTTAATTTTACTGCATTTCATGATGCAGAAAATAAATAAACTTCATTACTAAATATAGTTTCAGCCTTGTCTTATAATACTTAATATGCCCTAGCTTCAGTCTGAAGTTTAAATGAAACATGGCAAGTGAATGTTAAAATAAATTTTGCATCTTCACATATAGTATCTTATGAGTAAAGTTATTGATATGATGTATATAATTTCTGTTACGTATTGATCTCTAAGCTTCAAATTAAGGGTTTCAATGGCACAGGGCTGGGGAATATTACAGTAATATAGATTTAATATGATTCAAAACGTTTTTTTATTACACGCAGTTACCCTGTTGTAATTTTTTTTAATCTAGCTCTAAACTTGATGTAGATGATGAGAAGCACCTGAGTTATGAAGCACGCTGGATCCTCTTGGCATCAATTCTTGTAGCTGCAGTGTTTACTTTCTGGGGAATTGTAACAGTGGCAATGATCACACCTAGCCAGTCTGATTTAGCATCTGCAGTTGCACATCTACTGGCTGCAAAAATCCTGTTATTATGTTTGTATGTGCCAAAAATATGCCTGTACAACCGTCTGCATTCACAAACATCTTCGCCTCAGACAACATTGCAGCACTTCTATGAAATATCTCATTTCAGAACACAAACACTCAAGACATTGCCAGGTAAGATCAAGACTAATTAATTCAGTATCTAGATTAACTCTCAGACATGCATTGAGCTAGTATGATATTTTTTAAATGGAAAAACATGCAATTTGGAAACAGTTGCTTCAATTCAAGGAACAAAAAAGGCCTCATATTTTTAATCACAGTGAAAATAATGTTAGAAAAACATTTTACATATAAAAAAATTCAATAAATTCAGATTTGTTTTTTGCCATGGGATTAAAGATTTTTCATCATCATCATCATGTTCCTGAAGGGTTAGGCGTGTTCCCTGTTCCTTGATCCTCAAGATGAAGTTGGTCCCTCCATCTCTTCCTCGGTTGTCCTATGATCCTTCATCCTTTTGGTTTACATTATAAAGCTTTTATTGGTAGTCTGTTTGTGCCCATCCTCTGAACATGTTGTAGCCACTTTTTCTGGAACTGTTTTATTTCCTTTACTATGTTCTGTGCTCCCGTTCTTTGCCTAATACATTGATACTTTTCTATATCTACTTTTGTTATTCCAAGTAAGTGTCTCAAAAATTTTATCTGTGCTGCTGCTAAACGTTGTTCCTGTCTTTTCTTCAGTACCCAAGCTTCACTTACAAATTTAAATGCTGGTTTAGCTTTAAAGATGTGAAATCTTAACTTTGTATTTTTTCAATTGTTTTCCAAAATGTATCTGTATAGCTCCGGTTATTTTGTTATATGTATGAAATTTATCTTCTAAATCACTTCTGAAATCTCATATGGGATACACCAAGTACATAAAATCTTTTACTTTTTCAATAATAATGTAATTTATTAAAATTTTTACCCTCTGTATGTGGTTCCCCACATTGCAATTGATTTTGTTTTTGTACTAGATATGGTCATTTTCTTGCTATAAGGTTCAAGTGGTGTACCACTGTAAATCATCTCCTCATGTAGCGATTAAAATATGGTCGTCTGCATCAAGATTTTTCAAAATTTTTAGGACAACGATATCTTCACCCCCTTTCATTCACATAAATGTTTATGTCTCTACATAAACTTCCACCTGCCCATCCATCCATCCATCCACTGTGTTTATCACGTGGAAATGTACTTAATTGATTTCAGTTAACAGGAAATTTTTCTGTGACAGTTTTACACTAAAATTTATTAGGCAGATTTCACCTTTGATCATATTGGTTCAGTATTCTACACAAAGGTGCATTAATCTGAACAGAACCAGTAATTTTTCTTTTTATGTGATGAATAATTACAAGCATGAAAAATTAATTTGTTATTCTGTTCAGAGTGACACCTGTAGTATGAATAGCTTTGCAGCAATACACTGTGTCTACGATGTACTAACATCAAGAACAAATATGTTCAAGAAGTCACGAAATTATACATATTGGAAGTATATACTCCGTAGGTGTATATGTTTCCATTCGTTGGTCATGTGGTCTAGATTTTACAAAATTACATATCTTGTATTATATCAGAAATTTCATTAAAGCCCATCCAAACTCTTCTGCCTGACTACTACATAATAGGAATAACATTCTGTGTTTAAACAGCTTTCATCCCACCTCCTCCTATTATCAGCATGGAGCTACCTCAAGTGGAAGATGATAATATGTCACTCAGTGATCCAACACAGATAATTCCCAGTTCTCTGTACTCAATGGACATGTTCAGTCAGTCATCCAGTAGCAAGGACAATCTTGATGAAGGAGATGATGAACTTGGTGAACATTGTGAAGCTGGTACAAATGAATTCACAGCACCACAGAGTACTGTGATATTGGTCGACAGGAAAGAAATAGCAAAACGCGGTAATTTAATGAAAAGTCACTACTGTATCAAATGATTAAATGGATTACTTTATAATAATATCAAACTAACAGGAATTTCTTGAAACAATTTATACTGTCTGCTTTATTGTAGTCTTTTAAACACTAGCTGTTACTCTAGATACCACCAAGTTTACTTGGTAGCAATTTAAATGGCCACAATATGCCAGGTAAACTTGGGCTGTCAAGAGACACAATTGGCATTTAAATCTGTCTCCTAAAAGTTGGGTGATGCAGGTATTAAATTACAATAAGATAGCTTGCACTTAACCTTGTTTATGGCAAAAAGCTATAAATAACTATATATATATATATATATATGATTTACCCTTCATGGATTGTTCTCCCTGAAAGTTTACTCATGACAGGCTGATAACCATTTTAATAAAAGAGATACTTTTGACAGTAATTTCCTTTCTTTATTTTAGAAAGGAAACATTCCTCTGGATCCATCTCTTCTACTACCATGGCAGAATGGTGATGGTGAGTAGCTTGTGACTGCAGTAGTTTCACTGTCCATATAATGCTGTATATTCTTCACATCACACACCATTTATGTACAGTAATGAACAAAGCTTGTAAAAATATGGTGACACACTTACCTCAGTTAAGCTGATTCTGCTAGCTCCTGAACATAAATCTTAATGCAACAATCACAGTGAGTAAACTCACTGCTTAATGACTCTCAACAGCTATCTTTTCATGGCATATGAGACTTCTGCCAAGAAACAAACTGCAATTATTTTATTTCACAAATAATTTTTATTTAGGTTTAAGTTTGAAAATTCAGTGGCAACAAAAGCCCCACAAATTTGTTGTTTAATAAAAAAAGAAAATTTTTCCCCACTGGAATCCATATTGATTATATACTTTTTATTCCATTTCTTCTTTCAAAAACCTTTCATACATAAGAATTTTATTTTATAAAAAATCATTGATAAACATGTTATGATAATCTTATAATTTGGCTCTACTCTTATAAATTGGTTCTTTAAATATTCTTCCTTCCAGTGCTAACATGATTATCATAGGTCTGTGGTGTCATGGATTATGACACCACACAGTCTGATTGGTTGTTACCATTTCAAAAAACCTGATGCCTACATCCTGAAGGCCAGTCCTAGGCAGTAGATCTATTAAGCTGTTGGAAACCACCTGTCAGAGAATGTGGTACTTTAACCAAAGAAAATGACAAGCCAAATTTTCAAACTTCTGAAAAACAACAGAACAGAATTCTTCTTGATGTGCTTTCAGTTGCTCTGCTCATCAACAAATTTTCCATTAATACAACACAGTACAAATTATGAAGCTCTGTTGTATCCGTTGCAGACGCAATGAGGAACGTATCTTAGATGTTGTTCCCAGGGAGGATGGAGCTCCTAACTCTGGTTAAGACGGGGAGTCAGGCAGGCAGCACACACACTCAATAATCCCCAAGTAGAATATATTGGAGTTTTATTTGTAAGAGTATGGATTACTAGCATTTACAACTAAAATGTATAAGTGACAATTCTCGCCAGTGGACTCTTCAATACCATTTGTACTCACTGACTTCCAGCTTATGACTCTGCTGCTCAGACACAGTTCGAGCTACGCAACAGACTGCTCCCGCTGAACAGAGCAACTATTGTTTCATGTCTTGCTGCACACACTGGTCGCACGATACACTTAACAAGTCCAGTTATAAACAAAAAAGAAATGGAAGGAAATTGTATTGCTCCCATGCCTGGTCTTAACAGTGGAGAGAACTAAACATAAGTAAATTTAGCTTATGACTAACATACAGTAATGTAAGAATGCTAGAAGGAAAACCACAACATAAAGAAATCAGTGTGTCAACTACACAACAGCTCCTCCTCTTGTAATTTTCTCCATCCTCATTTTGCATCCTCCAAATCATGACCGCAAGAGCTTCAAATATTATAAATTGTCTTAAGTAGGTTTACAATGGTTTGGCAATGTAATGGTTAAACTCTTATGTATGGACAAGGTAACTGTTTAAAGGCAACAATCACTTCTTTTGCTTGGTGAGTTGGACTGGGAGTAAATTTTCATGCCGAGGTGATGAATGTATTTTTCATGGTATAGTGTAAATTTTCTGTTTGTGTTAATGTTATGATTCAGCTATTTGTTTCTGGAATATTGTATACTTCAAGGCTGCTGTGCAACCATTTGCTTATCATGAATAAATAAAAGTCCAGCTACATAATTGAATTTATTAAACAATTTATCCCTGAACCCATCTCTTCCAGCAAGTGCTCATTGTGAGGAGAATCCTATGTCAAGGTGTTGTATGATAACACGCATTAAAGTGCCTAATACAGAACAGACAGGACTAAAAATGTATGTAAAACTGATAATTAGGTAGAGTTCTGTATGCGGTAAAATACTGTATAGTGTGTATCATAACTACAGGTTGATTCAGCTGGCTATATATTCACAGCCACAGTGTTACACTGGACATTACAGAAATTGTATCATTGTTGCATACAGTTTTATGGGAAGCTGAATGTTTCTTACCCATATATTTGGGTAATGTCTTTCTCCATTATATTCATCTAATGTAGTCCACAATTTTCCTTTTTTTCAGAGGGAACATCATATTTGTTAATTAGAAGAAATAATTTTAGTATCAGGGAATCTGTGATAAACTGCATATTGAGATACACCATTGAGTTCACTTTGTGGTGTGCAAGCAACATACAACTGGAGCAGAAGAGGCTGCTGCTGAACACAGGTTGCAGATACAAGGCAGAAGGACACAAATTCTTCCTGTAGTCGTACCGATGAGGCTGGATTATTAACCATTTGTACTATTTAAAGTTCATGATGTGTACTGTGTGTCTTTCCCAGGAGTAAAGCAGTCAGGGTGTGGTGTTAACCACCTACCCCCCCTTCAGCTAGTACTGAGGTTTAAGACAGGTAGAGCTCTACCTCTGTCCCCTCTCTGTGCCTTCATGGCATATTAAAAAGAGAACTTTGTTACTATTTAATTCTGCATTTATTGTGGCTGAAGTTCTTATTCATGAAGCAAGCGCAGGAGTGAAGGTGTATAGGAAACTTCCTGATTTATGAACTCCCTGCCAATAGGCCACAAAACTTGATCACTTCTTTGATTGATCATGTGTATAATTGTTATTAAAATACAGGATAAGGAACATCAAAGTAAATATGCCCACATAAAACTATTAGAAGTAAACTCTTCATATTCCATGGAATTTCTGCGCAGATATATTGTGTCTGTTATGTGAGAAATAAAGTACTTGAACTTTTATGTTCGCAGATATCGTATAATCATAGAAGCAGGTAAAGCCACTCAAGAGTGGACATCCTACATTCATCTAAGTATGGCAACTGGACAAAAACAAACACCAAAATCTGTTAATCTATTAGAAACGGAAAGCACAATTGATCTTCAAGTCCTAGTATTCTGCTATGTGAAATATGAAGTTCTTAGTGTGGTGAGTGTCATGATTTTGGCCTTATGGAATCTGGTGGGGTGTAGTTTGGTAGATGGGCACCAGCAGTTTAGGGGAAGCTGCTGCTTTCATCTTCTGGGTAGATAAGACCTTTCTACCCTGAAGATGGAGTTTGGTGTTGGATGCCAATATTGTGGAGGAACCTGCCACCTTACTGTCCTGACACCAGAACAGCAGGTCCCTCTGAGGTACCCATGAATCACACTACATGGCATTGCACCCAGAAGGCCATGATCCTGATATAGTCAAGAAATTCCCCGCATTTCCCAGAACCCAAAGGTTCATTACCGCACTCACAAGCATCCGCCACCTGTCTCTATCCTGGGCCAGCCCAATCCAGTCCATATACCCACATCCCACCTCCTGGAGACCCATCCTAATATTATCCATCCATCTACGCCTAGGTCTCCCCAATGGTCTCTTTCCCTCCGGTTTCCCCACCAAGACCTTATACACCCCCCTCTCCTCACCCATATGCGCCACATGCCCAGCCCATCTCATTCTTCTCAATTTTATCGCCCACACAATATTGGGTGAGGAGTACAAATCCCTAGAAACACTCCCCACTGGAGATGTGAGTTGGGGAGTAGTTTACCTCCAGATTGTTTTGTCTCCAGAGCAAGCATCCCGCATGTGATTGTTTCTTAACATAAGTGTTTTACAGGGAGGGGTTGTTAACACCTCACCCAACCCCCAAGCTGGAGGACCACCCCTCGTCGGCTGTCCGCGACTGCTTATTCAATTCATTCGCAGCTACCCTCCTTATCGGAGGCCGTTCCTCTATCCGCAACCTGAGGACGTGCCATGCTGTGGTGGCAGGGACCCACTACATGGCTGGTTATATACACATTAACAAAATGTAATGGTAACTACCTACTTTTTTTCCTGCATCAAATGTTCCATGAGGCTGAAGTATTTCATGACTTTTCTCAGTACCTCTAGAAAAATTATGGACTTTATCTTAAAATAGGCCACGACAACTGTCACATTCTTCTCGTGTCAGCAATGTGCTTAACTCACTAACACAATATACTTTTTGTTGACTTTGTCTATTTTCTAATTTTTTATGAAACATGATATTTCAGAAGGTGGAAGCAGAGCCAGCTGGTACTTCCTTACCTGAAGATAGAAGCAAAGCTGGCTTCCAAAACATCATGCTTTCATTAAAAGTTAGATGATGGACAAAGTCCAAATTTGAAAGATATTGTCAGTGACTCATACACCATCACCACAGCCCTATTTGAATGAGCTTAACTGCTTGCTTGTGGAATCCACTAAAGTTCAATTAATGTTGCAAATGTAATATCAGTACAGTAGTCTTAAACTGTGGACATATTTTGTACCGACTTTATATTACACAGCTTCTAACATGCTTCAGAAGTGGACCTTCAAAACCCAGAAGTCTTGTAGTATTCCATGAACTATAAAAACTTACAATCCTTTTGTTACAGAACATCTGAATTACAACTTAATCCCCACGATTTCCAGTATGCATTTAATGGAGATTCATGTCTTGTGGGATATGATGATGTGTCAGCTGTTAAAGAGTTACTGGCATTTCAGAAAAGATCGCTGCCTCCATATTCTGGTTCTAGACTAGGCCCTGAAGATGGAACGAGCAAACTCCTCTAACATATGGGTACTATTTACCAATTAATACACTGCCCTAACCCACAAGACTTGAGTTCCCATATTATTAATAAAATATGTTGACTAAAACCTTATCGGAATGAGATGTCTTTGTGTCTAACATAAGGAATTGTGAATTTCCTTGTAACTAATTTTATACGGACTAGACAAAAGCCATAAATACTGTTGGAGAGGTAAAGAAAATATGTACCAAATACTGTTGTAAATAAAAGCCTACAAAACTGACTTAAGCCCTTCTTGTCAAGAACAAAAATGAAATTGTCCAAGATGTTGTTCAGAAGACCTGAAGGAACAAGACTGCACACATTAACCTCAGAATTAGATGGCATGGCATGTGCAGCTTGTAAACCCAATCACTTGACTTGCACAGGAAGATCTTTGCATAGGACAGGATAAGGAGGGTGGGTGGGCTCTGCAGCGATATCTAAACTATGCATTCATGAACAGCATTACTCTTAACCATGTCAGGAATCAACCCCATTAGTCCAGCCCATGGCCTAATCACAGTACTGGCTTTCTGTACCTTTTGGCAAAATTATTTTGACACCAACACAGTGATAATGAAATAAAGTAGATACTTAAGCCTATATGAAATGCTAGTATAAAGAATATTTAAATTTGAGTGTAAATGATTAAAAACAGACTTAATAAAAAATCCTTAACCTCAGGAACTTGTTAAAGCCGTAAAATATATACTCCCATATAAAACTATATAGAACAATATGCACTAAATGGTGCAGGGAGCTAGAGCAAATATTTTGATAAAGTTGAGTACTATATTTCCGACCGAAGCATACATTCCACTGGTCGTCTTCTGCCTCTCATCACAAGTACTTGACAAATACACACACATGCACTTTGTGAAAAAACATAGAATTTGTAATGCTAAACCTGTTGCTATATAAAAAGAATCTGTGTCGGTAGTCATTTACTGTACACGTGAGAACGCAAGAGATAACCCCACAGACTGTGATTATCTAAATTATATTTAAAGATTCGGCTCGGACCGCCCTTTTCATGGCGAGAGTCGCTGTAACGAAACGTTTGCGTTTTGTGCAACTGACATTTATGTATGTTCCTGTTGCACGTGTTGTGCGAGCGTTGTATACCAGGGAAGTGACAAACCGTAAGGAACAGTGGATTTTCAGGAAGTAGAACACAAGGCTTTGGATGATATTCACGTTCAAAGGTGGCCCAACTCGTTGAGAATTTTGAACGTTCAGATCGCCCATCGCCAAGTCGACTGGTGAAAACAAGCAAAAAGTGCGTCAGGTCATCCATGAGGACAGACGACGTACGGTTAACGACGTTCGTACAGTTTTGGCCGAACATAAGATACGGATTCATGCATTTTAACTTAAGATTTAAACATGTGACAGACAGCTACAAAAATTTGCGCCCCGTCTGCACAATGACGACCTGACATAAAATCGACTTTCTGTGGACAAGCACCTGTAGAACTAGGCAAAAGAGGAGGAAAAAACTTCCTTCCTAGGATCACAACATCCACTCAAAGCGACGAACAATGGATCTCGCGGATGTTCAAGCCGAAAGGCAGGCGGTGCTCGACACAATCAAGAAAAGAGGGTTCCAGAGATGCTCGCAGCAGAGGGAGAAACGCCGGATCCGATGTGTAGCCTCCCAGGCGGACAATACGGCAACGCTAAATTCTTACTTTGCCCTAAACCCGAATCTTTTGGTTCGCACCATTTAGTTCACACGCAGTTCTTGTTACCGCCGTCGTCTTTCAGCTTAGCAGTCGGTAATCTGTGCCAGCAGAACGATGTAACCAGTGTAACAAAGGTTGTTCGCGGTTTTGTGTTGAGTTATAAGCGCAGAGAGTAATGCTGGATATTGCAAATCTAGCTGGTGTGTTTCTCCAGATTAGAAAAACATTACCTATTGCATTGTCGTTTCCGGTATCAATATTATGACAAACTCCTGCTGAGAACTCTCATACTTACATCGTGATTCATGTTCATGTGAAGGTTATGTAGGACTGATATATGTAGAATCTAACCTTGTCAGTACGAGAGCTTGTATTTCATGCTGCAGTGCCTGCTTACATGGATAGCTGTTAAGAATATTTAGAGATTAACACTGAACTTTTGTCTTCGCCTGGGTTATGAATGTGTGTCGTAACGGAAATGACCAAACGCTAACGTTCACAGCTGTGGAAACAATGTATGTATTATAGTGTACAGCTATATAAATACCTAAATGTATTTTACATTAATTGTAAAAATAACAAACATTATTCTAGTAAGTGATACTCATATATACTCTGCAAGATATAAACAAGATAATTTTTAATTAATACTAAATTTTGGGGCTCCAAATTAAGACTACCTTGGGTTATAGAAACGATGGCGCGACTTGTTAAGTCTTGTAAATACAGATGACACTTCTGTATATACTGGAACCATATATTTACGTGGACTGAAATTGCAGTGGATGTGTACTGGTTGATGCATTAAACTGTCCATTTTATATGCATTACACAGGCATATGTAGCATCTGAAACAAGTAGAAAGGTCAGAATGTCATATACAGACAGAGGTAATCTTATTTTATGTTCCATAGTTAATTACAGTCTTCTGACCATGTCTGAAAGTACGAAGCGGCCACATGATGATGAGAGTGAAGATTCTGCAGATAGTTTGATTGGTCCTATGCCTTCAGAAGCAGCAAAACCAAAGAAGCATAAATGTAAGCCTCTTCAGTGGACAATGAACATATGGTCATGTTCTAATAAACATTTTGTGTAGTAAATTTACACAGACACACTGCCTGATTTTTTTTTTTAATTCTTATGATGTAAACTCTTAATGAACAAACTGAAGACAAAGTGAACACATTACATGTGTTGGGCTGTGGTACAATACACTCTTCTTTCTTACATTCTTCCCTTCTTTTTCCCATCTTGAGTTATTCCTTTATTTTATTTGCCTTTTCTCTTTTTCATTTCTGTAATTCTGTGGCCTAGGAAACAGCCTTTCATTGTCATCTGATACAGTTCTATATTTTTTGTGTGTAACCACTGTTGCATCTTGAACTGCAGGATCTGTAGTGACTTGGTTCCAACCAAGTTGTTTCTTCAGAGAACTGAATAGAATGACACTGGAATTTTATGGCTGTTGGCAAAGGACTTCATTTGAAAGTATACCAGCTTCTTTGACTGGAAGGTTATAGAGCTGTTGCACTGTCAAACAGCTAGAGGAACTCCCAAAAATCTCCTCATGCTTGGCTTCATACAGTGTCTTCATGCAGTCAGCAGTTCAGGATGTAGTTTGGGAATGGTCACATACACATAATATTCTCTTTTATAGATACCATATATTGACAAGTCATACAGAGTAAGTACTTCCAGTTGCACACATAACAGCGTGTTTCTAAGCCTTGTTTTGAAATCTTGTATCCATCCTTCAATAAAATATGTACCAACCATCAGCACTTCTACTTCCTATTCAGACAGTTCCTGCTTTTAATAGGAAAGTTAAAGAATCGTCAGTCACAACTTAGTTTTGGTAATTTTTTATGTCATATTGTACTCCATGTTTCAGCCTTACATGGCCATCATCAGGCACTTGTATTTATAAAAAATAGTGAAAATCGTGTATAACACCACAACATTCGTGAGTGCCTCTGAGATCAAATGCTTTTACAGTAATGTGTTGTAGTGACTCATGGAATTGTGTAGCTGTGTAACAGTGTAAATTGTAACATGTGTTAATCTCATTCACATATTTCAATACAAGGATATTATGTTATCCAACCACTTCACTCAGACCATTTCACATCACAGCAGGCATTGGAGTGCTTATCACTATTCCATTTTGCTCTGATTTGGCTCCACACATGTTAGTTAAGTATATTGCAATTAATATTTGGTTTTTAATAATCATGTTTAAAGAATGGTGCTTGCTATGTTTGGCTGATAGACACTTGTCACATGTAATTAACATATTTGTTGCACATTGAAGTTTTATAAGTTAAGCAGCAAATGGGAAGTGTCGGATGAAGTAATGTTCCTATGTATTGCGGTTTCATATTTGCACATGTGTTTTCTTGATCTCCAGATGGTTGCTGAAGGCATTTCACCATATGTGTTGTCCTTGTTACAGGCCTGAAACATGAACCTCTGTATTTGGACAACTTACCAAGTGCAGAGTCATATGAGAGGAGTTACATGCACCGGGACGTTATCACACACATTGTTGTTACTAAGTATGTGAAAAATTATTTCAAAGTATTCACCAAGTTTTGAATTCCTACATTTATGTATTGTCCAAATCCAGAAGTTATTGTACAATTCTTTGTTGTCATCAGATTTTGAAAGTGGCTGAACAGGCAGTAAGTGAAGCATAGAGAAAGCTATTACATAATGAGGAATATCAAAATATATATCTTTAGTGTGATCAGATAAGTGAGGAAGAGTTGGGTGGGGAATGTTACGCAAGGAGATAAAAGCATTAATTGAAGATGTAACTTGTAGACATGGGTGTGGATGTTTGGACAGTTTAAGAATTAATTTAATGAAGTAGGATTTGAAGGCTTGAACTTGATTTAAGTAGCTTAAGATAGGATTCAGTGGCAGGCTGTTGTGAACATAGTAATGAACTTCCAGTTTTTTTGAAAAGCAAGGCATATGAGCCAGCCATGCAGTTATTCTAGCATCTTCTCAGGGGCCATGTACATTGGTGCTAGTAAGTTAGTAACTTTACACATTTTTATTGAGAAGGCTTTTTGCCTCTTCTGTGGCTTTCACATGATTTAGTTGGAGAGCATGATGCTGCTTTTTGGGACATGCCAAATTCCGGAGCATATAGTTAACTATTTCTTTATGTCAGTAGCTGACGGGTCCTTAGGCTGTGTGTTGCTTTTAATTCAGACCCTGGAAACGGTATTGCTGTTAGCATTTCTGCCTTTCTCACCATTTCTTTACACATAACTAATATCATCAAGTATTCATTCTCTGTCGTAACTCAGTACAGATAGCACTTCCATCAGATTATAGCACTGAAAGGATTAAGTTTTGTATATGTATTTCAGTTTCACTACATTGTAAGAATTCTGTAATGGCCTTTGTATCCACCTTGATTGTATATATTACTGCCCTCCACCCTCTCCGGTCATATATTACTACAGTAAAATATGTGGTATCTAGTGCTGGATGATCTTTAAAGTTCCATTAACTGTAAGTTGACTGAGAAGCCCATAACATTTTGCAGTGCCATCAACCAAATACAGTGATGTGAATTTCATGACTAAAAGAGTAAAATATTGATGTCACATTGACTTCTGTAGATTGTATGTTCACCATGTACATAAGTGGTGATGAAAAAGGAATAGAAGGTGTGGCTGGGAAAATGGGACAGGATAGCAGGTGATGAATTAAATGGTTAGGTCTGTCCGTTAGGTTGCTAAATACACTAAGACAGGGGGTTTACAAATGCTGGGTGCCAGGTTACCAGGGTAACTGAATGTTGTACAGTGGCATCTAATATTTGTGTGTCCACAGTATGGAACTTCCTTCATGTCTTCCTTCTGGCATCCAGAATTTTGATGTGGCTCTTATTCTTGGAAAATGTGTGCACCCCTGCAGCAAGATACACAGTAGTAGTAACCATCTGTTATATGGAAAATTATATCTGGCAACCCTATGGCCCTGGAGATGCCATATATCACATCTTTTACTGTAATTGTTTGAACAAACCACATCTTTCTGTTTCATCCACAGAACTGACTTCATAATCACAGGCAGCTGTGATGGTCACATAAAGTTTTGGAAGAAGCTCGAGGAGCTGATTGAATTTGTGAAACATTTCCGAAGCCACCTGGGAGCAATACAGGATCTTGCAGCCAATTCAAGTGGAACATTTCTTTGCTCAGTCTCCAGTGATAAATCACTTAAAGTGTTTGATGTCGTCAATTTTGGTAAGGTTGCTTCATGCAAATTCTACACTACTGTTGAAATCCAAATACTGCAAAGAAATCTTACCTGTTTGCAAGTTTGCTTCTTTAAAAAATGTTCACTTCTGTTTGAATTAAAACACCACAGAAATCTCAGCTGTTTGTGAATTGTGTCTGTTGCTGTTAGAATTCAGGAACTTCAAAATATGCAACTGACTCCATACCAATATGTACTGCTTATGATATTGAGATTACAAAAATATGAACTTGGTTGTGATGTTCATAAATTGAAACTTGAGATAGGCAAGAATTCAGATCTTGCAGTTCTCTATTGCATTAATTCCCAATAAACAGTTTCTTTAGTAGATGTTTTCAGCTCCTTGTGTGCACATTATTTAATGCACTGTATGAGTCTGTCAGATGAGGCCCATGACAGGCAATGTGGTGTTAAGTTGGCTGTTATGTCTGAGAGTTCATGATTGTGTCTGACATATTTTTTTCCACTCATTCACAGATAGCCTTTTTGTATCATTTACACAGCCATTTTCTGTGCATACGTGGCCTGTCCAAGAAGTTCGTGCAGTATGTTTATAAGAACTTTATTTTACAAATTTTAGGATACATCAATGTAGTCCCCTTCAAAATACTCCCCATTTGACACAATACACTTGTCCCACCTCTGT
>Ga0131853_10004003_pt1 | contig 26429 bp, 26 predicted proteins | sample TergutLab28metaG_FD_92764 | JGI IMG/M metagenome (GOLD analysis project Ga0131853, IMG submission 92764) | Labiotermes labralis P1 segment gut microbial communities from Petit-Saut dam, French Guiana - Lab288 P1 (version 2) (version 2) | ecosystem: Host-associated > Arthropoda: Insects >... | reverse complement strand
ATACCAGAGGCTGACTGTACAGGAAAAATGATCTCCTGATGATGAGCTTCCCGAAAGCTCGAAACATGTAGAGAATGAATGACGACTACCCATAAAAATAAAGGATAGTCCACAAGTGACATCATGTTGGTTATTTTTTTAAACGACACATTGAACATTTAAAAGTATATTTTAAAATTTTATATATATAAAATAACCCAGCAGTCTAAATTTTTTACCATTTCATTTGTGTGTGTGTGTGAAACTTGGTCTATCATATTACGTGAAGAATGCAAGGCAGGGGTGTTTGAGAACAGGATGCTGAGGAACATATTTGGACCCAGGAGGGTACAAGTGATAGGAGAGTACAGAAAATTGCATAATGAGGAGCTTCATGACCTGTACTCCTGGCCAAATACTAATATGAGTAGAACAACCAAATGAAGGAGGATGCAAGGGTTTGGGCTTATGGCACGCGTAGAAAGGCAGAGAAATGCATACAGCGTTATGGTGGGAAAACCTGGCGGAAAGAGGCCACTTAGAGGACATAGGCATTGATGGGAGGATATTGAAGTATATCTGGAAGAAATAGGAAGTGAGGGTGTGGATTGGGTTCGTTAGGCTCAGGAGAGGGCCAGGTAGTGGGTTCCTGTAAATGTAACAAGTTGGGAACCTCCTCACTGGCTGACAGGTTACTAGCTTCTGGGGAAGCGTTATGCTCTGTGGAGTTGAAATTATTCTGACCCCATATAAGTCATTCTTATAGGTGTAGGGGTATACACCAGATGGTAGTGATTGCCAAAACAGTGAATAATTATGCAGCACTGGCAGAAGTACCTGTACTTCTGCCAGTGCTGCAGCCACAAAATTTGCTGGTAAAATCTGTCTGTAGGTATTAACACCAGTTATTAAGTTGTCTTTAATGACTGCTTCAGGTTCATAACATGTATATTCTGTTTAGTTTTTGTCAATGACTGCTGTGTACTAGTGGATCATTGGAAGGGTTATCTGGAATCAGCCAGAGATGATGGACTCTTGCATTTTCATATTGACAAGTCATTGGACTTTGAAATTTAAATAATCTTGTGCTAGTTCAAGTTATAGAAATAATATACCACATCATTAAAAATTGTAATAATTTTGTTTCTTTTCAGTGTCTTCAGTACAAAACCGAAATTGTACAGGATTTGAAGAAAGTTGAGAAGTTTATAAATAATCTCATGCGTCACATGGTTCAGAAGAGTACTGACGGTGTGTAATGAAAGGAAGGAATGCTTGAACATTTTATGCCATAAGCAATTCTGTATTCAAGGACATTTTTGTATAAACAACATATGAAAAGCCATTGCAGCTATGTAAAATAGAATTATTTTTCCTGTCATTTTTTAGCATACACACTTGATATGTTGGTTATGTTAGTGACTGCCAACAATTTATACTAAGAATTCTTACATGAAATTGCTGAGGTGTATCTTGCAACTGCATACGTATCATTGATGTGTACGTGTGTTAAGGTGTCGATCAAGGCCACAATCACATTCTGGTGAACAGTGTGACAGTTGTGTAACTCTGATTTAGTCATGCCATCTTAACCCTACAATGTGGGGGCATTTAAACCCCCGTCCATAGCAGGAACATCAAAAGATATTTAAATTTTACCTGCATATTCCAAGTGTGTTCCATGTAGCACATAATGTGCGTGGAATGTGGGTTTACTGGACACAGCATACAGTGTGTGTGGGGCACATAAGTATACGCCACACATCACATCTGAGTGGCATGTGAGTACATTCAACAGAGCACATAATGTGTGTGGCATGCAAATATACTCAACAAAGCACATAATGTGCATGGCACATGAGTCTACTCAATTCAGCATGTAATGTGTGGCATGCGAGTATGCTTGATGCAGCACATTGGCGTGACACTTGAGTATACTCAACGCGGCACATTATGTGCATGGTACATGAGTATACTCGGCGCTTGGCATTGGAAGGTTAGAGATTATACAAGATTTTCTGGTAGTGGGGTCTAATTCAACTCTGTTGCTAAGAGTATTATTGCTATTCTTTCATAGTTTAATATAAAAGATGATTCAAAAGGTAAATTGTTGCTTAAAATGCAAATTAGATATAGTGTCCTCTGGTGTATGGCAGCATATGGGTTAACACACGGAATTGACAGTATGATCAGCAGGAATAATATATAGTAGGATCATTACATTATTTGACAACTATTGGTTGCCACTTCCTCTTAGCTTGTTTACCATAGTAACACAGGCCACTTGGCTTAACGCCTATTTGTACAGTGAGAAGTGACAAATGACACTTGTCAGATAATATAATGACCCTGTATGAAGTAGGATTTGAGTATTTTGCAGGGGTTACTATGAAGTTTATCTTCAAGGATGGGGTGTTGTGCAGTCTGGTTGAAGTGTGGCAACATTTCAGAGGATCCTGCTGCATCCTAGCACACTTCACCAAGACTGCACAGCCCCACATCCCAGAAGATGCTGGCTTCATCATATATCTTAAAGTGAATAAAAATTATGTGATTCATTGATATATTTTATAAACTTATGGGGAACTTACATTGATATATTTTCAGTTGATTTACAACACAAACCTCTACTTTTCACATGCCATCTTATGCAGAATCAACATTACAGCTTCACCTTCTGAGTCACCAATTACAATGTTGTCCAGATGTTTGTTAGCCAAGATCTTGACACAGTTGTGTGCTGTCTGTGCACTAACTTGCCTATGCACCCCACTTGACAACTCTTACTAAAGTAAACACTTGGAGACACAAATTGAGCATGTCTAGGATCTGGTGTTCGACATTTCAAACATCTTTGAGACACAGGATTGGCACCAGCAAAGTTAAAGTGAATTGTGTTTGAATGCTGTTCACGCTTAATTGGACGTTCAAAGGCGCTTAAAATTCTTAGGCCACTTAGTGTGTTAAACCTCCTATCAGGCAAAGTGGCTGACAAAATTGTATTGCCTTTAACAAGCAGGGGTGGAACATGGATTGGAATCTTCGCAACCGCTGTCCAATTTCGATAATCTAAGTCAAAATCACTGTTACCAGTATCTTTCATCACAGATGAAACTAACATATCAACTTCCATTCCTCCATTATTAGACATGTTTGTTTCTTTGCTGTCTTGTTTTGTGGTTGTAACAGGGTGGTGACGTCTTCTTGCACATAGCCTGTCACCAAAATATCCTTCAAGCAGCTTCTCTGAGACCATTAGGCTGTGGGATGAAGTTGATTGATCCAAATTGTTCAGGTGCTTGCAATATAGCATCTCAGCAGCTGTCTGTAAGGATATGCAAAACATGAATTATAAGAACTACAAAGTCTGGTGATGTAAAACCTTTTATATCCTGATCTGATAATGTGCAGTCTTGGGCTTTCAAAACCACTTGCAGGGTAATAAGTAGGGCTGAATTCTGACTTGTGATGGTCTGCCACTGCTTATGCAATTTTATTTACGCCATGTAAATACAAATATTAGTTTACATCCACTCATATGCACTCATACTTCTCTCGCCCTAGAGTATGTTAAGACTCCCTACTTTTAATTTCTATGCTATTTGAAATGTTTTGTATTTTTTGTTGAATAGCTTGTGACGTAATTTTTGTGTACAAGCCCTGTTTTAGCTCAGCACCTTTGTATGGAAAAACGAAAACATTATGATTGTGTGCTGGGTATTATTTTGCACTTTGCATTCTTTGTCATCTTCTAGTAGTTCACATACTGGAATAACAGATGGTAGCACTATTATACCTTCCCATATTATAGTAGGTTTTATCTTTAAATTCATTTTTAGACAGTTTGCAGAATTGTGAAAAGTTACTATTAGCGTAGTCATTTCTGTCTCTCTGTCCGTCTGCCCACATGGAACAACTCGGCACCCACTGGATGGATTTTCATAAAATTTTATGTTTGAGTGTTTTTTAAAAATTGTCAAGAAAGCTTAAGTTTCACCTGACGAATAATGGGCACTTTACGTGAAGACCAGTATACATTTTTGATCATATCTCGCACAGATCATAGAATATAAATATTTCAGACAAAAGTTGTACGGAAGATCAAAAACACACATTTTATGTTCAACAACTTCTTTTCAAAAATTGTGCTGTGTATGAGATGATGTGGAAAAATACTGTAGATCTGGACAGGCTACAGATGACAATATTGTGCATGTGCATTGCATGCTGTATACCCAAGGCTAGAAACACACGCTCAGAATATGTAATACTTTTGCACCACAACAGTGGTTACATGAATGTGCCTCGGTGTTATAATTGTTTGTCTTGTTGTGCAAATGAAAATGTAACTAGTAGGGGTGAGGTTGGTGCAGGGGAATATGGGAAATTGTTAATTTCCTATGCTTTTCTTCATGCCCATTTTTTTTCCTGTAACTGAATTTGACAGCAGAGTGCAGTGTCCTCTGCCCCTATACCCCAAACCTGGTATGTATTCTATGCAGTGGACTTAAGACAAGGAAACCTGAGTGCACTATGCTATCATTTGAACCTAGAAAGTCTGTATGCTCCAGGACAGCAGTGTAGCCTGAAGGGACACATTCTGCTGGTCACGTGTATTCCTATATCCTTGCCTAACATCTTGTGTATATTTCAGAGTTGAGTGATGAACAGTCCTGCTTCATAGTCAGGAGGTCCCAGGTTAAAATTTTGGCTCTGATATCAGCTTCCTAGCTGAAGGTTGTCATGCTTTTCTTCAGTTTGTATAGTTAAATGCCAGGAAAGTACCTCAAACTAGGCCGGGGCCACTTTCCAATTCATTAGTGACTAATGATTATAGCACTGGAAGCTATACAGTCTGAGCTGCTGACAGTATCACTATGAGCAACAGAAATCAATGTTATGATATTTGCACACTTAATGCTTAGATCTCAAACTGTGTTCATGTCTGTAGAATATTTAAGTAAACTCTGATACAGAATCTCAGAAACATTAAAGGTAAAGGTAAAGTTGTTCCTGTCCATAGGATGAGTGGAGGTATGGCTGCACTCATTCAAGCATCATTTCCATTTGATGGTTAAACTTCCTTTGGTAAGTACTAATGTCTCCATAATTTATATTCAATTATATTAAGGGACCAAAAGTTTCAGATAGCTTACCAAAATTGTCCCTTCAATTTCCATGATGTCAGCATTCTGTTGAAGCCATGATGCTGCTGGTAATACCATCTTGTTCTTTCTGATCTCCAGCTGAACCCTCATTATGTCCAGAAATGAAAGATACTGTTCTAGGTGTGGCCACAGGCAGTAGTCAAGAGCTGCATAACCAAGAGCACACACAGCCCTCAGTGCTCCATAATGGTTGCGCAAGGAGTTGCTACCATCCAGCAGAACAGATCCTAACTTCTGCAGTATGTCCAGGTGCAGTTTGCTGTCTGTGTGACACCAGCGATTCACAACCTTGTGCACGTTAAAAAAGGATTCAGTGTAAAGAAACTGTTAAATTTACAATTGTGAAGGTATAATAATAAATATAAAAAATTTTCAAGTATATCTTCATGTCCCAATGAGACTACCGAACAATGAACTCATACACACCGGCCATCTCTCCAAGTAATGCCCGTAATTTTAACTTGCAAATGCATTTTATCATCAGTGTATATTAATATCCTTTTCAGTCTTTTTAAACCTTATACTACCATACAGTTGTTATACAATTTTATTCCCGAGGCTGCATATATATCTTTATGTTAATGTATATCATGTAACATTATATTGTTAGACTCAACATGTCAAACACATGCAGCTGTAAATTTTCTCTTTTTGTTTTTGTAATCAGCCTGAAGAAGACTTATTTTAGGTGGAAATGTAGCTCATTTCCATGAGAAATAAATAGTAGTGTTTAGACTGAATATCTGAATGCTAACTGATGTCCTCAACAGGGTGTACAGAAAACTGAATGTGCACTTTGCACCCTATATATATATATATATTTATTCAAAAACAGCAGCTCTTAGATGCAATAACAGAGCAAATGTGAGAGCACTGTTTTACTGTACATACATTTCTGAACTCATTACCTTTGCTAACACCTGCGCTGCATTGTTCCTGAGCTCATAATTGCACTTTGCAGATGTTCCTTCTATTAGTGTTCCATCCAATATACATGTCAGAAGAGTGGATATCAGTCTGTGAACCTTCGACACAGATTCAAAAAAGATGGGTGAGTTTCATACATGTTAAAAATACGTGACTTTTAACATGTAAATGTGAATAGTGAACAGCACGAACAACAGTTGAAGGGCATCAGCAGGATCTTTTAGCATGCTACTGTGGGTTTATGAAACCAGCACTGCAGCTACTGCCAGTGCTGTGATTTGTATTTACATAAACATTTCTTTTTAAAAACTCTAACAGTTTATTTATGAATTTTAAATGCTTCAAACTCATAAGGATGCTAGGTGAGCAGTTTAGAATATTATATAACAAAGATCTTAATGATCTCTGCAGGTTAACTAATTCCGTTAGGAAAGTGAACAGAATGCTATTATGGGGACTGCATGGAGACTGAATGTACACACAACTCTTCTTACTGAAATTGTTGCACTAGGTTCAATGAAGTTGTTGCATATCAGTGCTTCAGTTGTGCACAGAAATCTGTGTCTGAAGTGTGCATAGGCTGCTCCCCTAGGCAGCTTCTGTAGGCCAAGTGCTAGGAGGTTAAGCAAGTAAGGAGTAACTGGAGCAATCTTGCTGTTGGTCTGCAAGTCTTTCAGCACCACCTGAGGGACAGCACAAAATAGCAGATTAATGTAAACAGCCTATTGACAGATCGCAAATAAAGCCACAACATGTTATACAAAATAATTACACAAAGCAACTTTGCTTTAACCTACTGTATTTACCTGAATTAAAAGATGATATTTCCTGCTATTGAAATTGGTGTTAAAAAGGTTTTCTGATCTGATAAATTTTATGTTAAAAAAAAGTCTCAAAGTTAAAGTAGCCAGGTTTTCCAAAATTACTTGAAAGTTTTAGTTTACAATCATCCATGTGAAGCTTAACTGAAATTTGAGTAGAGATTACACCAGGCATGGAGGGATGTAAGGCAGATCTCTGTAGGAGGCTCTCTTGTCTTAGGTAAGGATTTATTGGCATCCTTGTGGTATATTTTAATGAATGAAAAATGCTGAATCCCTTTAATTAGTGTGATGTCAATTTTCCTATAATGGCTACAGGGATGATGCAAGGTATGTATACATTGGAATGCAGTCCATGAAGAGAAAAATCTTGACTCTGACCAAATGTATTCATAGATACCTTGACGAGGTTTTCTGAGTTGCCCAAAATGATTTTTGAAATATGACTGTAGTAAGAGAGCAAATGCGATGGTATCTGAAGACTGTTACTGATGTGTTCAGCAGTTGATGTTGCTGGTTTTGTATCTTCTACTTTTGCCAACTGAGTACTTCCACTGACGTGTGTAGCACCATCGGGAGGAAGCCATGTACCTGTTGACAAAAACATGAACCAGAAGTTCATCACCCATTGTAATAGTTCAGAATCAGGTTTTTGGGAGGAAGAGAGAACAAACACCAATGCATGTGATGAAACTTCACGGTGTTTCTCCAAACTCACCTGTTATGAGATACAATGTGTGGTATTTCAACGTCAAAAGAAGAAACAGAAGGTAATATTCAGTAACTCAGTAATATTCCTCATTCTAGACACAGTGTTTATGGTTAGTAAACCTAAATGTATGTTTTATTAGGTATGAGGCTCTCACAGTGGCAACTATCAACAGGTGACACCATGTAGTCTGAGAGGTACCAACATTCTGGATGAAACTGCTGCCCCCATCTTCAGAAACAAATTCCCAATTGATACACTGCTCCAGTGCTTGTCTTTCTTCTCTGTATCAGTTACCATCTATTTCCATGTGGATTCCTCATGTACACAGATGATGGAGGCATCAGGTTCATCCAAAGTATTTGTACCTATCTACCATCCCAAAAGATGGTAAGCATATATTCTCAGCATCTGTGTTGAGCTGAATCCATTCCATGCCCATCACACATCCATTTTAATATCACCCTCCCATATAAGGTTTGGCTTCCAAAGTGGGCTCATTCATGTGTGCAGAATTTCAGACTAAAATGCAGTATGCTCCTCACATCTCCAATGCCATGTGTGCTACATGCCATCTATTTGTTCACTTGGCAAGGAGTAAGGATCATGAACTATTTTCATCCTGTTGCCTTCTTACCTCATAGGTCAAATTATTCTTCTCGGTGCCCTATTTTTAAACACTTCCAACATATCTTAATATCACATGAGCCATGCATCATGTTCTATATCACCATTTTTTAACAAAATCTTATGCACTATAATGCACATACAAAATCACATCCTAGTTTCTGCTTTGACACTGTTTGGTGTCTACTGACACCATCTTTAAGGGTATCGAAGTTATGCATCTGTGATTAAAAAACTACAACCTTTTAACAGTTGATTAATAAGTGCTAATAATCATTGTATGGGTTGCAAAGAAATTACAGTTACACTGGGCTCCCTGAAGATGGTGTAAGTAGACACCGAAATGTGTCAGAGCAGAAACTAAGATGTGATTGGTACACACAGTATAGCACACAAGAGTTAGTTAATAAATGGTGATATTCCCAATGTTTTCTGTCATCAAGGCAAGTAGGAAAGCTTCACATATCATAAAATGGGTAAAATGAAAATGCATCTTTAGGTTTTCTTCAGCTCCTCCAGGTTAATTTCAGGAATGGATCTCAAATGAGGGCATGTCCACTTTGCTTTGTGTGGAATTACTGAATGATGCTCTCGGTATTGGAGTTGATCGGTGTTGAAAAATAGGTTGATAGAGGAAAGACGAATTGGAAAGGACCTTAGAGGAAGAGGTCCACGTCTTCATGGCATTATTGTGGCATCTAACCACAAAATGTGGAATATTACAAAAACCTCAACTGGAAACACAGGGTCATGACTGAGATCTCAACCAGGCACTTTCCAAACAAGTCAGGAGTATTAATACTACACACACCAATATGGTACCATGACCACTTGCTCATCCCTTCCAGTCCATTACTCACCATCACCAAACAGCCTGAGATACCAACAGCACTGTTTAGTAAACCACTAAACAAATATAAAACAACATAGCAATTCTATGGCTGATATAGTACTACATTACCTAAGCTCTGAATTTCAGTAGTTCCGTTTTGCTAGTGCATCCCAACTATTTTATCTCACCTTTCACATATGGCTGTCCCTTCTGAGTGAGGGCAATACTGCTTAAAGCAAGAGCTGTCAGATCAACGTCATGCTCCTCTGGCACAAAGACACCCACTTCTTTAATAAAGAGTAAACTAAATGGTTCTTGATTCAAATGTCCATAAATTGAAGGTACATCTGAAGTCTGGAACACTTCATTTACATCAGCAGTTGACAATTTTCTTCGTTTATTTTGTCTCAAATGTACACAACAGTTCTGAAAAGGTTAAAAATGATAACTGCAATGTATATAAATTATAAACATGTCGCCCACTAAGTAGCCAAGACCGCAAAATGTGCAGAGCCCTTTGTAACACCTCTACACCGTCAGGAAGAGGAAGGTGTCGAATATGTGAGAAGCTCCTCTGTCTGATATTTACGAAGACAAGATTAGAAGTTTTGAAGCTCCTCTGTCTTATATTTACGAAGACAAGATTAGAAGTTTTGTACCATCTTTCATTGTGTGTAGAACTTCCTCTTCAAATGCACTTCATACTCAATAATTCACCACTTGAAGACCTATACGAAGGTGCTTCAATTAACCATGCACAAACTCCGATCAACATTCAATGGACTTTCAGCCTGGTGGTTATGTAAGAATTTTATCACTAACGTTACAATTACTTCTGTCGTGTAAATAAAACAGAACCTAAGGTGACATATTATGGTGGGGTGCATAATATTTATCTACACTTCAATGACAACAAGTGTCTGACACACGTTTACCCGAAAAAGAATCATGCACAACTTACATGAATAACCTCTCGAAGTCTATATGATACATCTTCTGCAAGCTGTTTCCTGATATCTTCACCCAGTACCGATATACCATTCGCTTCTGCTGTAAGTGCTATAGAATCACATGGAATTTGAGCATACTTCCTACTTTCTCCACTTTTCTTCTCAGTTTTCTTTTTATGTGACTGAAGCTTATCAGGTTTCCCACTCATTTTGCTAGGGAACACATTCAAGTGAATGACCTCGGCCACGTGATAACGACCATTTTTATAATAAACACATTTACTCTTACACGCGTCTAGATCACATGAATCGTAATTTTATCGTGAATGACAACCATACTGTGTGCGTAAATTTAGAAATCGCTTAAAAATTGCAAAGTCCTTGACAGGAGTACTGTCGAACTTTCGCGCATAGCGATGGGTCGATCGAGCCCGTTGAAATCGATCCAGAGTCGGGCCTCCACGGAAATGATATCCACGGATTAGTAACGTCATTGATTCAGGTAATCCATGATGTTGGTTGAGAAGTGTTACGTAGGAAGGTGCATGTTATCTTCTAAATGCACTTGAGTGTGAGTGTTACTTCTATATGCGGCCATCTGAGTTACCCATTTTGTCACGACAAATTCAAAGTCATCGACTAGAATTGCGTTTGAGTTAATACAATAGCCGCCGTCACCTCTAAGCTCAACATTTCGGATGCTGATCTCGGTATTATTTTTCAGGGTCGCCTAATGTCCCGACCGCATACTCTGCCGAAAAATGAAATAAAAGGAAATCTGATATATGAAGTTATTTTTTGAATACGAAATAATTCTGGCATTGCCATAGTAAGAATACTTATGACTAGTCGAATTTTAATTTAAAATATGGTTGCGTTTCTAAGCGATTATGTGAATTAGGCCCAAGTGTTAGAAAAGTTATTATTTTGAAGGATTATAGTGCCTTCTTTTTTGGCTCATTCAGTCCAAGGAGAGTGGCACTCAAAGGGTATCCACTTAAATCCGCAATATCATGGGTACATTTCCGTTAACGCAGTTCTATATGTGTGTGTACGCGATTTAAAAAGTACTTGTGGCGATGATTACGAAGATTGCTGACTTTTGGGACGTGACGTTCTATAGTCACGCGAGTCGTCACCGGGAAATACCTCAGAAACGGGATTTTTATCGATGGTACAAAAACAAAAGGAAACCTCCGTTATCATTATGTAATTATTGTACTTCAAAAAAGAGTTATGGGAGTAAGTCAGTTGGGTGGGGGGAACAGATATACTAACATTTCGAAATCAGTAGCTTATTTTTCCTTATGAGTCAGGAAATGAGTCCAATTGACCTTTATGTCTTAGTCGTGATTGAGATAGTATTCAAATTTCGCGCGCACACCAATAGTATTTACTCTTACAAAAATTTACTTGGCGGCCATATTGAGAAGTAATATGTATGTCGATTGGGGATTGTGAAGCATCGTCGGTACTGTTATCGCAGTTACTTTTGCCGCCATTATGGAAGTACATCTTTATGATTCAACTTATTGCCGATTGTGTGCAGAGGAAAACCCTAGTGGAGTTTTATTATATTCTGTTGACGATTCGGAGACTGATTTAAGTGCTCTGGTGAATCGCTACCTCCCATTTAAGGTAAACATACAGTTTGAATACTGGTATCAGAAGGCAACTTGACTTCCTACTTGCTATCAAAATGGAAGGTGCTCGGATAATAGTTGCACGAGCTGCGTATTCCTTCACTACATGACTCAGTTATGTGTCCCGAACCTATTGCACGGGGGGGTCTTTTGTTTTGAATAGTTCCATTGACGAAACTAAAACAAATACTAGCAAGAGAGGCTTGAACCACTTGTGGAATAAAAATATGATACATTATGCTTCAAATATATTTTCAGTTTTAAGGCTGTTTTGGTTGAAATTAATTGCTGGAGTCATACGGACGCGTAGTTTATTAGTTTTCTGGAATGGTTAACTAGAAAGTGGGCGTGTGACGTTGCATACAGGGAACACCAAAATGAGTACTGTAGCTTCTGCTACCATGGGTTTTATTCGTAAGAACGATGTGTTACGAGAACTTAGGCAAAATGAGTTTGGGTATGTGTAAGTATGCATTCACATTTTTTGATAGGTGTGTATGAAATTAACACGTGTACCAAGAAACTATAAGAATTACCAACTTTTTCATATTTATGTCCAGCAGTGTTGTAATTTATTATGCAGTGCAGCTGTGTAAGTAGATACAATATATGTACAACCAAAAAATTCTGCAGTGGACTTTTATCAACTCTGCTGTGAGAATGTAAGATCCTTCAGAAGAAAATAAACGTTGCTTGTCATCTTTGTATATATAAGAGAAATGTGAACGTGTAAAATGCAGAGTAGACAATTTTTGGTAACCAGCATTACTGTGTCAGGTAGTATATGACATAAGCACAGGGTACAGATATGAGCTGCATGGGCCAAGCACTAACCTCATTTCAAAGAGAACTATTATACCCCATATGAAGAAGGGCTAAGTGTTGTTGGTTGTTTGAATATGTATAATACTGTTTCCTACATTATTAAAATGTGCACTGATTGACTGCTTTCTTTATATCTGATGGTCACATTATGTTTAAACTCCAGTGTTTTTATAAGTTGATGTGTTTTGTGTTTTATATATATGTTGTAGATTCATGATGATGGTAAGCTCCCTCGAACTATTTGCCCAGGTTGTAATATACAGTTGCAAGCAACTGTGCAATTTTTTGACCTGTTGGTGGAGGGTCAGAAGAAAATTAGGGAGATGTGGAAAAATCAGGTATGTGAAAATTGGCAAAACTCCACCAAACCTGTCTGCACTAAATTAGCTGGTAGGAATTTTTTAGGTTTTTGTTTGACGTGCAGCATAGGTAACTTACAGAGTATATTCTGTCAGAGAGGGATTAATTTTGAAATGATGAATTGCCAAGATCAACTATATCTTCTGGAAGTCTTTGACTTTCATACATGACAAAGATGAACTTTTGATTTTTTATTTTGTTTGGGTTCTGTTTATTTTAATTCTGAAAAGGAGTGTAATTTGGTATTCGGTTATGTTAGGTTAGCTCTGTTTTTTGGTCACATAACTGTGGGACATGTAAGAATACGAGGTAATGAAATTGCTGATGGGCTCGCAAGGGGCGGCTCTGGCCTGAGGTTTCTTGGACCCGAGCTGGTACTGGGTGTCTCTAGGCATGAGTTACAAAAGAGGCTTGTTAGCTGGTTGGTCAACTGGCATGGGGCTCAGTGGTGTGGTCTTGGTGATACCCGAAGACAGGCTTGAGAATTTATCTTGGGACCCAATCTGGGTACCAGGGTTAAATTTTTGTCCTTTAATAGGACTCAATCCAGGGCTGTAACTGGCCTTCTTAAAGGTCATAACACCTTGAGGAGACATCTTTACTTACTAGGGCTGCTTGACAGTCCCTTGTGCAGGAAGTGCAGGGTGAGAGAGGAAACCTCGGCCCACATTCTTTGTGAGTGCGAGGCTTTGGCCTCACTCACATATGTGTATCTGGGCTCTTTTCTCTTGGAGCTGGAGGATATTAAGAGTTTAGGCTTGGGGGCCATCTGGAACTTTAGTAAGGTTGGGGGGCTCCCATGATTTGATATGGTGCACAAGGGGCCCATTAAATCAAGGCCTAGGTGCATCAGGGCTGAGAGGCCCCAAACCCAAATGCAGATCAATCAATCAATCAATCAATGGGACATGTGAGATGTATGTTAGTTTTCATTCAATTTTATGTTTACATTATTGGTTCATAGATGTCTTTTGGATGTGGGTGTGTTCATCATTTCATGGTGTCTTTTGTAATGTGTTTGTGAGGGTAGCTGCAAATGTGTTGCTTCAATAAAGTGAGGTGGGTAGGAATACGTTTTGGGGGGGGGGGGGACACGTGTAGTTTCTAAAACTTTTTCTAGCAATGGTAATGACTATGATTATGACAATATAAGTAAATTGAATTTGGTAAATATGTATGTGACAGTAGATAAAAAATCTATTAATATCTTTTTTGGTATTATCTTCCCATCTATGCCTAGGTTTTAAAAATGATCTTATCCATTCAGTTTTTATGACTAAGATTTTGTATGCTGCTATGTATGTGTTCTGCATACTTGATCTCATCCTACTTTGTTTTGATCATGTGTGGAGGAGAGTATAGACTGAGACATATAATTTACTTCAGTAAAAACTGGACTGTTTACTAAAAGTAATTAATATGTGTATTTTACTGTAGCTAGAACAACAGAGAAAGGCAGAAAGAGAGCGTCTTCGGGCTGAGAAAGAAGGTGTTGAATCTCTTCTGATTGCTCCAGCTCAGGGGCTATCTTCCTCAGATGCAGATGCAGATGTGGAAAATCGGATTGTGATTCAAAGTATGATATTTATGATTGGTACATGTGATATTACTCGATAAAGCTCTCAATCAATGCAACATAGGGGGTTATTCTTGTAGAGTAGTTATATTGTTTTGTGCTTTGCTTTACTTGGAGTGATCAGAAATTCTGTTCAAGCTGAACAGAAATATAGTATTCACGTATGAAAGGTGTGTAGAAGCTTGTCAGGTAAAAGCTGGATATGCATACAGCAGGACTGTCATTTGCAGAGAGTGTATGCTCAGGAACATTGTGAGTATATATATGTGCTATGACCCAGAGTGAGAACTTTTATGCAGAATTTCTGTCCATAGAAATTCAGATGTGAGAATCTTAGGTATGAGTGTCTGTGAGGTGAAGAACACGGTGATTCGTATAGAATAGAACCCAGATGTGTAGCTGCAGATCACGAATGTAAAGAACAAAATGTGTTAATGTTGATAGGACACATATTGTGTTTCGTGTTGAACAAAGTGACATTATATCACATGCTGGAAGTGACCATTGTCCTCTTTGAGGCACATCTGGATGCTGCATTGCCTGGTGTTGGTAGTGCTTCTTGGTATCATACAGTCATGTTGCCTGATTTTGCTTGTAATCTTCATTGTTTATATCCTGTTGTGCTCTACAATGATGTTTTAAGTTTAAATATTAGGTTTCTTGTCTACACAGCAGTGTGTTATTGTATTATATTATTATTATTATTATTATTATTTGTACCTAATAGTGATAAGAGTACAATGATGTTACGACCTGTGTAGGACATCTTCAGGATATTCTAAATGTAACGAGGCTTTTTTGGTTGCTTTGCAGTATTTTTATTGTATTGTGGTTTTGATGATCCTGGTTTTTTTGCTACTGGTGGTATATTCTTGTTGGTATTCCTGGTATTTATGTTTCTCATTTTTGTTATTTTGAGTTATTTGTTGGGGTGTTGTACTTCTGTTCTAGTCTGGCACTGCTTGATGATGTGGTGTGAGTACCCACTGAGAACAGGGACACCAGCACCATAAAAACTAGGATAATGAAAACGACAGTACTATAACAACACTGCAAAGCAGCCTAAAAAAAAAAAGTCTGTACATTTGGAATAACTTGAAGATGACCTATACAGGTCAAAGTGTATCATAGCAGCGATATGATTTGCTGTTATAATTACGTTTATATGAATAATAATACAGTACAATAAAATACTGTGCAGACAAGAGACCTAACATTTCAATTAAAATCTTTATTCACAATGTTCTTTGTCAATGTGTCAGTTATGTGTGATTCGTTGCTTAGCACTTGTTCCTTAAAGTAGCTTAACAAAATAAATCAGGAGGGGTAAGTTGGTAGATAGTGGTGGCCACAGGTCCTTGGAAATCACCCAGTCTGTGAAGCAACTCTTGGAACATTGCCATGGGTTCTCTTAACATGTGGCAGGTTGCACTATATTACTAGAAGTAACATTCATTTAGTTCCATGTCATCCAGCTAATCCACACAGTGTGAGGAACGTGCAAATTTGCTGTGCTTTCCAGAATTCATTTGAAGAAAATGGGTCCTATGATCTTTGGACAATTATGATGTACCAGACTCCCACTTTTTCTAATTACTTTCATTCTTCATGGATCACATAAGGATTCTCAGCAGCTGATATCCTGGAATTTTGTGACCTTGCATAACCAGACAAATACAATTGGCTTCGTCTGTAAACCATGTGATGTCAAGTATTCCCAGTGAATTGTGAAAGACTTCTTGAAATCATTTGCAAAAGCAAACTTGTTTCTGTTTATCTGGTTCCAGCAACTGGTGTACTGTAGTCACTCTGTATGGCCCCAAAGCTCTGCTTTCTTTGCTGCCTGTGACATGCGGAATAAGTGTAGATGGATTTTTGGGACAGTCCTCATACAGATTTGTGGGGGTAGTGCCATAGCTAGTTTTTCTGACTGTAAAAACATTTTCTAACCTCTTAATAAGAAGTTAAAGCTATTTGGATGATCTAAGTTTGTTTTTTAAGTAATGTCTCCAATCACATGCTCCCTTTTTTTTTGTACCTTAGGTACCTGCATGGTATTGCAGTGTCCATGAGTTAGACACTTCATTGTAATGACTAATTACTATGTGTTGAAACAGTTCTGTCTGATGGTACACTATTTCCTGCTGATCATGAGATGGCACTGAAAATGGAAGGTTTGGAAAGACCACGTCGTAAACGAGGACGCCCTCCTAAAAGACATGTAGAGTCTACTGAAGAAAAAGAAGTAGAAAAGGAATCAGATGCACTAGAAGCTTCTCAAGACCCTGAAGAAATGGAGGAAGATGCCGATGGTAGGAGGCGGAGGAAAAGAAAAGTTCCGCAGAGGTATGAGGCCATGACAGTTTTACAGTGTTCATACTTGTGTGTAATACAACTGATCCTTTGGTGTGAAATTTGCATTGGTAGCCGATGGTGTAGGGTCATATTGTTATCTTTATTCTGATCCCCCTTTTTTGTGATAAACCTACACTTTTTTTTTGTCTTTATCTTGGTCTTCAAGGCCCTGGCTCTGTGAGGTTTCTTGTTTCATGTGTCTTTGTCAGTCTGTCCAGATGCAAGTTTCATATTTGAACTTTTCGCTGGATTTCAGTGAGGTGGTGTTTGGCATTTACCCTAATAGTTACATAAATTTAATTTTGGCATGTTCTGTTCAAAGTACAATCCCAAATGTACAGGAAGCATAACTCTAACTTTCTCAAACTAGTCACATTTGTGAGGCTCAAGGTTCTGCTGTGGTTGTAATGAATATTTCCTTGTTTTGGATTTAACACTGTGTAGATTGCATGTGCTGAAACACCATAGAATAAGAAAAGAAGGTACATGTACTGGTACTTTGTATGCTAGTCTGTGGGATGTCAACCTCAAATTGACTCAGCTAATGCAGCTTGTCAGAGAACTTCTGTTTGTATTCAATAGAGACTTGATTATTTTTAAAGTCATTGCTTTCCTTGCTCTTTTAGGAGCATTCACAAAATTGCAAAAAGCAGCTGTTAGCTATGTCATCTCTTTGTCTGTCTGTCTGTCCACATGGAACAACTTGGCTCCCATTGAATGGATTTTGCATGACATTTGATATCACAAATCTGATGAGAAAATTCAAGTTCCATTAAAATCTGACAAGAATAACGGGAACTTCAAATCAATACCAGCATGTATTTATGATCATATCTTGCTCAGTTCTTCATAGAATGAGAAATGTTTTAGATGAAAGTGGTAGAGAAAATGAAAACACACATTTTATGTTCAGTAACTTTCTTTCCAGTCACCATGCCATTTATGAGATAATGTGGAAAAATACTGTTGAGCCAGACAGGCCACAGACGTAAATATAAAATGGCGAATGCGGTTTGCATGCTTGATAACAAAAGCTACCAACACACACATGGAATATGTAAAACTTCTTGCTTTCTTTCTGCAACAGTGGTTGCAGGAACGTGCCTTTATGTTATGTTATATGTACATTGCCAGTCGTGTTGTTTCCAACCAACTGCCAGCTCCAGCAACATGAAAATGTCAGACAGGGCTGAAGACTTAACATTGTTTGATAATAAAATGGAGCCATCTCTTGAGTTTTCATCCGCATTGCTTATTTTAGTTGCCTTTTGGAATAGTACATTTTGTTTTGCAAGGTTCATGGAAGCTGTGCAAGGAAAGGAGTTGGAAAGGATATTCCGAGAAGAAGGAGTAATTGATGAAGATGAACCTGAAGAGGAAGAGGAGGATGAAATAGAAGAGAAAGGAACTATTGGAGATCATGATGGAAATGATGGTAAAAGTGTCTTTTAGTTTGCTCTTATTGTATAGGTGCATATAAAATGTGACTGTTCTCTCTGCTGCCTTGATCACAATAGAGTAACAGAGTAGGACAAGATATTATGAAATTTACTGCATACTGTTGTGAGTGTGTTTGGTAGCTGTGGGTGTTGATGCAATATGAAACTGTCTCACTAGAGTTTTTGGGTGATGGGATAGCCTATTTCCAATCTTCTTTTATTTGTCGCATTAGTAGGCTTGAATTTATTTATTTTTTTGTTGTTGTAGCTGCTAAGTGTTGAGGTAGTGACAAAGAAGGAAATTTATCTTTAGGCAGAGAATGGTCACTTCATCTTGTATTGAACAATGCAGGCATTATAAGAGGTGGTTATACATTTAGAAATTTGAGTATTTTGGTTTTGGACATAATGCCTTTTTTTTTTTTTTAAATTTGTTACAGTAATGTCATGAATGAAGAATTAAAACTTATTTGTCTTCATCAGATAAAATGTAATTCTTGTACAGGTCCATTTTTTAAATACAGGATAGACATACAAAGTGTGACAACTTTGTAGAATGTCTCCATCAAAGCTGTATGTAATTACTTACAAACCAGTAGTTCGTGTCACCTTTGATGCGGTTCCCTTCTGCACCAGCTGTTCACTTAGTGAATCTATGTTTCCACCGTTCAGAACATTGTTGGAACTTAACCCTCTCCAAAAACCAGCATGTTTTATGTACAGAGAATTGCAAATATGTCTTTCCCATATACTTTTCCTGTTCTTCCATCAAAATGTCATTCAGTTCAATGCATAAAGCACCAGATTTTTATTTTGCACTTGTGCTAGTGTTCAGTTTAAACATTGTCTTTTTTATTTTAAAGTAGCTTTGTATGAAAATCTCATGAGAGAAATTACCTCTGTGGCAATAATACATATCTGACATGTTACATACATGATTATTGACAGTTTTATATACTTTAATTCTGATGTATTTAATTATTTAAAAGGTAAAGTAATCCCATTACAGGCCTGGACAGGCCCTGAGGGTTGCAGGAGGATGAGGCTTCCAGATTCAAGATAATTGGCACATGAAGGTGGTAGGGTCAGCCCTACGCACTGGCCACCTTTACCCCCAGGAAGTATTCCTGATACTCATTTCTGTTAGAGGCTGAGTCAGCCCCAGGGCCATAGTGCGGCTGGAATGATTATGTCAATGAAAAGTTCCCTTGACTGCATCAGAAATCGAACCTGTGACCTTCCGGCTTGTAACACAGTGCCTGAACCAACTGTGCCACTGCATATTTACTGTGATTAAATCTGAATTTTTCTTGTTACAGCAGAGATTATTGGCCACTTGGAAACACAAGAAGGACAGGATCTTGGAGAACTTGTAATTGTTAATCGAGGTCGAGGTCGAGGTAGACCTCGAGGCAAGAGGAGGAGGATTCGTTTTCAGTGTGACATATGTGGTCGTGGTTTCCAGCATAAAGGGAGATATATTGTACATAAGTATGTGACTACTCTGATGGTTATCATTCTCATGCTAGAAGTGTTATATTTGGAAATGTTTTACTATTATTTCTTTTCAGGAGTTATCACAGAGGGGTTAAATTTGAATGTAATACATGCAACAAGAGATTTTCCAACAAAGAAAATTTTGATTTGCATCAGAAGACAACAGGACATACTGGTGAAGGTGAGTTATGTTTTCCTACTGCCAACGTATGGTTGCATTATTGTAAGTACACATTCTAAAAAGAACTGTGTGCTACTGTTGTGCAAAATATTAGATGTAAGGCTTTGTGCTGGATAACCTTGAATTTTTAGGCACATGTGCAAAATTGCAAAAAGTGACTATAAGCTTCATCATGTTTGTTTGTCTGTGCGCATGGAACAGCCAAGATCCTACTGGACAGATTTTCATGAAATTCTATACTGGTGTATTTTTAAAAAATCTGTCACAAAAATTCAAATTTCATTAAAATTGGACAAGAAAAACTGATACTTTCCATGAAGACCAGTATGCTTTTTTGATCATATACCACTCAGTTCCCCTTAGAATGAAAAATGTTTCAGACAAAAAAAAATATGTTCAATAACTTATTTTTTAAATGATGAAATAATTATGATAATTTTGAGATAATGTGGAAAAATGTTGAAGAGCTGGGCAGGTCACAGATGACAGTATGGTGTATGCACAGTGCATGCCAGATACTTAATGCTACAAAAAAACACACACACACACACAGAATATATAATACTTATTGCTTTTCCACTGCAACTATGGTTGCACGAACGTGTCTCATTGTTACATTACATGTACATTGCCTGTCTTACTCAATTATTATACCAACTACTGCACATATATAAAATTTATAAAATTTACACATTAAGATATTAAAACATTATAATGCTCCAACATGTTTCGGTCCTAGGACCATCATCAGGGAGCCATATCATCCTTGCTAAAGTCACACTATAAAAAGTCACATTAATTTCGCTGTACTGGTTGGGTATTGTGGCAGCATGCCATGTTGTGTAATGTTATGTTGCGAAGACTGCCCTGCTATGGATGTGCAATCTGTGCTTCGTTGCAACGCAAGGCAGGGCAGTCTTCACAACATAACATTACACAACACGGCATACTGCCACAATACCCAACCGGTACAGCAAAATTAATGTGACTTTTTTATAGTGTGACTTTAGCAAGGACCATATGGCTCCCTGATGATGGTCCTAGGACTGAAAAATGTTGGACCGTTTTAATATTTTGATGTGTAAATTTTATAAATTTTGTGTATGTGCAGTGGTTGGTATAATAACTGAGTAATTTGACAACATGCACGGTGTAACAACGAAAATAACAATGAAAATAAAAAAAAAATTGCCTGTCTTGTTAACATGTAATGCATGTGTATATTGTCATGTTTGACACCATGAATTTTGGCTTTTTATATTTATTTATTTTCTGTTAATTATGGTTAGTTTATATAGCAGTCGTGTTAGTAACCGACACTGAAGAGTGTTGAATGATTGTACCATTAGTAAAGGTAAAGATAAAGCAGTCCCATTACAGGCCCGGAGGGGTCCAGAGGGTTCCAAGAAGTTAAGGTTCCCATATTTTGTGACAACGGCACAGGATGGTGGTAGGTTGTCAGCCTTACGCACCGGCCGCCTTTGCCCCCAGGAAATACTCCTGGTACTCATTTCTGTTAGAGGCTGAGTCGACCCCAGGGCCATATTGCGATTGGAAGAATTTTATGTCAATGAAAAATCCACTGACACTAGCTGGGATTGAACCAGCGATCTTCTGATTTGTAGCACAGCACCTTAACCACTGTGCTACCGCGGTCCCCTGTACCATTAGTGAATAATAAATTAAAAATACTATGAAGTGAACCTAAAAAAGGTAAAGCAGTCCCTTTACAGGCCCAGAACGGCCCAGAGGGTTCTAGGAAGTTAAGATTCCCAGATTTCGTGACAACGGCACAGGATGGTGGTAGGTTGTCAACCTTACGCACCGGCCGTTTTTACCCCCAGGAAATACTCCCGGTATTCATTTCTGTTAGAGGCTGAGTCGATCCCAGGGCCATAGTGCGATCGGAAGGATTTTATGCCAATGAAAAATTCAATGACACCAGCTGATATCGAACCAGCGACCTTCCGATTTGTAGCACAGCACCTTAACCACTGTGCTACCGCGGTCCCCTCTACCATTAGTGAATAATAAATTAAAAATACTATGAAGTGAACCTGTCATTATCTATTCTGACATACATTCCAGGCATGTGGTTGAAACCTGTTTTTTCAGGGGTTTTTATGTATATTGTTTGAAGGTATGTACACCATTTGGAATACCGGGGTTATTAAAGGTAAACATCAAGCAAGTTTCCTCATTTGGTATCACTGCTGAGTGCATGTTATAGGTGCTGGGCTGAACCTCATCAAGTATGAGACTATCGTGATGTGTTTCTCATGGCTTTCCCCAGTTCCACATTAGTCATAATCATCATACCATTCAAATGTATGCACTCTGTGCTGTTGACATTGTTGGTAAATAAACTGCAAGTGAATGCTAAAAGTAAGGAAATTTTAACACTTATTTCAAATTGCAGGTATCATTGAGGGGTTGGAGGATGGAGAGAATTCTGAAGAATTGGGGTCTGGTAATCGTTATCCCTGCGACCAGTGTGATAAGACCTTCCAGACAAAACAGAGTTATGAGGTATATTATTCAGACTGATATTGTTTAATTATGAATTTTTGGTTTGTTTTCTTATTTTATATGGAAAGGTAGGATCATGGTGTCATACCTCAGATGACTGTGTTCTTGACACTGACTACAGAGAGAACCTCACATTTTATTCTTAAATGTTTTTGTGAGTGTTCTTGTGTGTGATATGTGAGGTTCTCACAACAAAACGTACAAGATTGTCTTCGGACATGATACACTGTGTCATGTGGTAAACACTTTTTGATGTTCGGTGGAGTGCAGTACTTCAGAAATATTGGATACTGTCTGACACTTTGTACAGCATAATGTCTAAAAGAAACTCCTTATTAAATTATTGTTCTTTTTTGAGTTAATGATTACATATGTGGTAACAGTGTGAAACTTTGAGATTTGTGGTAAGTGTATGTACTGAGGTAAACTATGCAAATGTATGAGTCATTAATTTGTATTACCTTCTCTGTAAATCTAACACTGTCACTCCATGTGATTGTCATGTTTGTTGTTACAAATGGATCACATAATTTTATGTGTGTACCAGTAACCTCTATCCAGGTGAACTTTACAAATGGGATTTATGTGTGTTTGATGTAGGTGGTAATTATTTATTTAGAATTTCTGCTAGACTCGTCATACAGATGAAATGTTTGAGGGTAAGATGATCCTGTCATTTTGTAATAGAATGTGTTGTTAAATAAAGCATTCGTTAGAACACTGATGTATTGCCTTTCCTTTGCAGGTTCATTTAAAAGCAATCCATGAAGGTCAGCGACCATTTGCGTGTGAAGTGTGTGGAAGGAGTTTTGCGTATCATAACAGCCTGAAGGGACACATGTTGTCCCATGAGGTAATTTTATGTTGCACATAAATGTTGAATGAATTATGTGATGCATAAGTGGGCTGTGTAACAAGTTCAGGTATTATTCTGATGCCAGTGAACCATTGTGAAATGGGAGAAGCTGGCTGTGAGTAGGATGTTTAAAGAGTTACACTTGGAGGAATTATTAAAGTAATTATTATTACAGGAGCCTGGGTGGCATAGTTGGTATAGCAAATAGGCTGCAGACTGGCTGACCTCGGGTTTGAAGCCTGGTGTTGGGATTTGGACTCTGTGGCCTGCCCATCCTTTTTTTGATTAGGTAGTGGGGTACTTTCCTGGTGGTAAAGCAGTTGGGATGTGAAGTTCACCTCTCCCATCTCCTACTGAGGTTAAGAATGTGTGGAGGTATACCTTTACTCCCCCCTTTATGCCCTCATGGTGGGAACAGGGACAGCTTTACCTTTTTTTTATGTTATGTTATGTTAGAATTTTTTCTATAAAATGGAAAGTAACACGTTAAAGTGTTGTGCATTTAATGATAAGTAGCGTATCTTTGTTAGATGTATGATATTTCGGTATGGTGGGTGTCTGTAATTATATCTGAAGTGTGTATGTATGGAAGATACTTGGTGTGTTGAGAATATCTTACTTGTGCAGGTTTCGAAGATGTTTTCTGACATGCTGTTACATATTTGGTTTTCAAATTTTGCAGGAACAGAAGGTTGAGAAAGGCTACCCTTGTGACATATGTGGGAAGATGTTGAATCATCCTAGTTCTGTAGTGTATCATAAGGAGGCAGAACATAACAATGGGCGACGCTTTGTCTGCAACAAATGTGGGAAAGGTTTCAAGCATAAACAGCTTCTGCAGAGGCACCAGTTGGTTCATTCTGATGACCGGTAGGCATTTTGCAGGAAAATGGTGTTTGAACATCTCAGAATGAATATTTGGTGAAATGCATGTGCATCAGTTTCAAAGAATGATGCTAACATTTAGCTGTGCACTGTTTTTGATTGTGTAAATGTGTTGACTGCTTTATATTCTGTTTACAAGAAGTTTCCAGTTCCTGTTAAGCTTTGAATGAGTTTATGTATTCACAATTCTTAAAATTACAGTAAAATTGAAATCATGTGTGGTCCTTAGAATTTTTTGTGGTTTTACTCAATTATTATACCAACCACTGCACATATATAAAATTTATAAAATTTTACACATTAGACCATTAAAACCTTAAAACGCTCCGTCATGTTTCGGTCCTAAGACCATCATCAGGGAGCCATATCATCCTTGCTAAAGTCACACTAGAAATAGTCACAGATTAATTTCGTTGTACAAGTTGGGTGTTGTGGCAGCATGCCGTGTTGTGTAATGTTGCGAAGAGTGCCCTGCTACGGATGTGCATTCTGTGCTTCGTTGCAATTCAACGAAGCACAGAATGCACATCTGTAGCAGGGCAGTCTTTGCAACATAACATTACACAACACGGCATGTTGCCACAATACCCAACCAGCACAGCGAAATTAGTGTGACTTTAGTAAGGATGATATGGCTCCCTGATGATGGTCCTAGGACCGAAACATGTCGGAGCGTTTTAATGCTTTAATGTGTAAAATTTTATAAATTTTATATATGTGCAGTGGTTGGTGTGGTAATTGAGTAACTCGACAACATGCACGGTGTAACAATGAAAATTTGTGTGGTTTGTTGATTTCGGTTGATTTAATGCTATTTCTTTTTAGCCCATTTGTGTGTAAGTCATGTGGCGCAAGTTTCAAAACGAAAGCAAACCTACTGAATCATCAGCCAACTCATACTGGTGAAAAGAAATACTTCTGTGAACTATGTGGACAGCAATTTGCGCACAAGACGAGTCTCACTCTCCACTATAGGTGGCATACTGGTGAGTAGTTTATAGAGACTTTGTGTGAGGGTGTGTGTATTTTTTAACAGAAATGTAGTGTTATTCAACAAGTAAATATATAAATGAGAAACTGAGTGAAATTTATTCAGAATTGGACTTACAATGTGTAAAAGTGTATTTTACACAGGTTCATGTCTAAAATAAGAATTTTGGATTGGTAGAAAGTTTAACCTGCATATTGTGTGTCCTGATGGCATTACTTGGTTTGTTCAGGCCAGAAGCCATACCAGTGTCATGTGTGTAACAAGAACTTCTCACAGAATGGTAACCTGCAGGAACACCTGCGTATACATACAGGAGAGAAGCCATTCTGTTGTGACTACTGTGGCAGAAAGTTTACGACTTCGTCACAGGTGAGCTGTGACTTCAACACGCACATTGTTCATCGTCTGATATTGACTGTACCACAGCTGGTGGCCTGTTGGGTTTTGTCACTGTATAATCTTATTCAAAATGTGGTGAGGCAAGAGATTTTCTCTTCTCCATACCTGTTTTGACTTGTCCTGGGGCCTACCCAGTCTAGTCTGAAATGGGTACCAGGGCCATTTCATGAGGTGGAGCGGAGGGGAACTGTACCTCTTTTTGAGGAGCCTAGGGCTTGATTTGGGCTCTGCTCCTCCCACCCTTTGCCATTTGTGGTATGTTACAAGATGACTTTAGCTTTTTTGCCTTTGTAGTCTTGTGTGTGGACTGTAGTGTTGAGGAACATACTGCCTCCCTCTTCAGGATTGTAGGTTTGGAATTAAGATGAAATTTGGTTACACCTATGGGTTACAAGGAAGGTGGACAATCAGAACTGGGGAGGGATAGTTATAATATATAATATATATTTATTTACTGCAATTGGGTTGTTACCTGGTGGCAGTGGTTATTTTACATGTAAACAAAACATGAAATTGGTTACTACTAGATTTAAGTCCGGAGGGCTACATGAGAAGCATGTAGTGGCAACTTGGAATCTTGGGAACCATCTCAGCATTTGCTTTTAGGCACAGGGAAACCAAGAAAAATCTGTGGCCGGTCGCAGGACCTTCCGAGTACTGACTTTTAGCCAGCAGTCCGGCATCTAAAGTTAAAAAAGAAAAGCAATGCACACAGTACAACAATTACACATAAGATATCTACAACAATACACACAGCCAACCAACAACAATTACACACAAGACAACTTAAAACTAGCAACAATACACACGAGACAAATTACAATTTTACAACATGTACAGAAGGTAAAAACACCCAAGCAAGACAGTACTGTGTACAGTT
>Ga0131853_10004001_pt1 | contig 26435 bp, 18 predicted proteins | sample TergutLab28metaG_FD_92764 | JGI IMG/M metagenome (GOLD analysis project Ga0131853, IMG submission 92764) | Labiotermes labralis P1 segment gut microbial communities from Petit-Saut dam, French Guiana - Lab288 P1 (version 2) (version 2) | ecosystem: Host-associated > Arthropoda: Insects >... | reverse complement strand
TTCGAGTTCCTGGATGATCTTGCCGTTGCCGCGCACCGGGCCGTCCAGACGCTGCAGGTTGCAGTTGATGACGAACACGAGGTTGTCGAGATGCTCGCGGCCGGCCATGCCGATCGCGCCGAGCGATTCCGGCTCGTCCGTCTCGCCGTCGCCGAGGAACGCCCAGACCTTGCGGCCGTCCGTCTTCGCGATGCCGCGCGCCTGCAGGTACTTCATGAAGCGCGCCTGATAGATCGCCATGATCGGGCCAAGACCCATCGAGACGGTCGGGAACTGCCAGAAGTCCGGCATCAGCCACGGGTGCGGGTACGACGAGATGCCCTCGCCGCCCACTTCCTGGCGGAAGTTGTCGAGTTGCTTCTCGGTCAGGCGGCCGAGCAGGAACGCGCGCGAGTAGACGCCCGGCGACGAGTGACCCTGCACGAACACGAGGTCGCCGCCATGCTCCGGCGACGGCGCGCGCCAGAAGTGGTTATAGCCGACGTCATAGAGCGTCGCGGCCGAGGCGAACGAGGCGATGTGGCCGCCGACGTTCGTGTGCTTGCCCGCGCGCAGCACCATGGCCATCGCGTTCCAGCGCGTGTACGAGCGGATCCGGTGTTCGACGTCCTGGTCACCGGGATTTTTCGCCTGGTCGGCAACCGGAATGGTGTTGATGTACGGCGTATTCGCCGAGAAAGGCAAATGCTCGCCATGCACGCGGGCGAACTCGATCTGCTTTTCAATCAGGTAGTGGGCACGGTCGGGACCGACCGCCGAGAGAACGCCGTCGAGCGCCTCGAGCCATTCGGCGGTTTCCTGAGGGTCTTCGTCCTTGTCGGTGGCTACGTATTTCAGGACTTCGTCGGGTACAGCGGACATGCTCGTCTCCTGATTCGGGGAATGCTGTTGATCGGACCATGCGGAAGACCTGCCCAGGACGAGCCGTGACCCACCGCAACATCTTTGTGCGCGATTGTAATGACCCCCATCGGTCTAACGCAACAAAATTTTCGAATAGCGAGATGTGATTTTATATTATGAAAAAATGCTGCGACGCACTCGGATTCGTTTATGAGGTTGCGGCGATAACGGCCAGTTTGCGCCCGTTTATCGGGGATTTACCGTTTTTTTCCCGGCATTTCAGCTTTTACGCTGCGCTACAATTCCTGCCATGTTGACCGAACGGCTTTTCGCACGCTCGGCGCGGCCGCCCGGTTCGCCCGGCGACCTCTCGCCGACCCGCCTGCATCAGGGACCCTGGTGGTCCAATTCCTATTTGCTGACGCCGCTCCTGTCGATCCTCGTGTTCCTCGTGGTCATGAGTCTGATCCTCTGGAGCCTGAACCGCCGCGAGCAGCAGCAGCAGGAGGACACGCTTTACCGCAATGTCGCGTGGGCCCAGCAGCAGATCCGCCTGTCGATGACGGGCGCGCAGGAGCAACTCCAGGCCCTCGCGCGCGACATCGCCGCGGGCCATAGCGACCCGGCCTCGTTCCAGGCGTCGACCACGGACATCATGCAGGGTCATCCCGAGATCCTGTATCTGAACTGGTACACGAGCGCGCTCGAACCCCGCTGGCCCGCAACGGCCATGCCGGTATTCGGCCAGCGCCTCGCCAAACCGAGCGACGCGCAGATGGACGAAGCCGTGAAAGCGGCCTTCACCGAAGCGCGCGACACGCGCCGCCAGGTCTATTCGCCGATCATCTACGACGACCTCGGCAACGGCTATATCACGCTCCAGACGCCTGTATACCGCGACCGGGAATTTCTCGGCTCGATCGCGGCCGTGTTCTCGATCGAAGGGATCCTGAAACACGATATCCCGCCCGAGCTGTCGGCCAAGTACAAGATCTCGATCCTCGACGCGAACAACCGCGAACTGGCGACGACCTCGACACGGCCGCGCCTGCCGCGCGACGTCTACTACGACCTGCCGCTCGACCCGCCCGGCGGCGGGCTGTCCGTGCGCGTGTACTCGTACCCGCAGATGACCAACTTCACGAACAACACGCTCGTGTGGCTGGTTGCGGGCCTGTCGTGCTTCGTGCTGTGGAGTCTGTGGAGCCTGTGGAAACACACGCGCCAGCGTTTCGAAGCCCAGCAGGCGCTCTATGCAGAAGCGTTCTTCCGCCGCGCGATGGAAAACTCGGTCCTGATCGGCATGCGCGTGCTCGACATGCACGGCCGCATCACGCACGTGAACCCGGCGTTCTGCCGCATGACCGGCTGGGATGAAAGCGACCTCGTCGGCAAGCACGCGCCGTTTCCGTACTGGCCGCGCGACAACTACCCCGAAATGCAGCGCCAGCTCGACATGACGCTGCGCGGCAAGGCGCCCTCTTCCGGCTTCGAGTTGCGCGTGCGCCGCAAGGACGGCTCGCAGTTCCACGCGCGGCTCTACGTCTCGCCGCTCATCGACAGCTCGGGCCGCCAGACCGGCTGGATGTCGTCGATGACCGACATCACCGAGCCGAGGCGCGCGCGCGAGGAACTCGCCGCCGCGCACGAGCGCTTCACGACCGTGCTCGAAAGCCTCGACGCCGCTGTGTCGGTGCTCGCCGCCGACGAAGCCGAGCTGCTGTTCGCGAACCGCTACTACCGCCATCTGTTCGGCATCCGGCCCGATGGTCATCTGGAGCTGGCCGGCGGCGGCGGATTCGATTCCGCGAACGCGTCTTCGGACTCGATCGACATGGTCGATGCGTTCGCCGGCCTGCCTGCCACGGCGCTGACCGAGAGCACCGCCGATGCGCAGGAGGTGTACGTCGAAAGCATCCAGAAGTGGTTCGAAGTGCGCCGCCAGTACATCCAGTGGGTCGACGGCCACCTCGCGCAGATGCAGATCGCGACCGACATCACCACGCGCAAGCAGGCCCAGGAACTGGCCCGCCAGCAGGACGAAAAGCTCCAGTTCACGAGCCGCCTGATGACGATGGGCGAAATGGCGTCGTCGCTCGCGCACGAACTGAACCAGCCGCTCGCCGCGATCAACAACTACGCCTCGGGCGCGATCGCGCTCGTGAAGTCGGGCCGCGGCACGCCCGAGACCGTGCTGCCCGCGCTCGAAAAAGCGGGCCAGCAGGCCGTGCGCGCGGGCACGATCATCAAGCGCATCCGCGAGTTCGTGAAGCGCTCCGAGCCCAAGCGCCAGGCCGCGCGCGTCGCCGACATCGTGGCCGACGCCGTGGCGCTCGCCGAAATCGAAGCGCGCAAGCGGCGCATCCGCATCGTCACCGACATGCGCTCGCGCCTGCCCGTGATCTACGTCGATCCGGTGCTCATCGAGCAGGTGCTCGTCAATCTTCTGAAGAACGCCGCCGAGGCGATGGCGGAAGCCCGCCCGAACGCGGTGGACCCGGTGATCCGCGTGATCGTCAAGCGCGATGGCGGCAACGTCTGCATCAGCGTCATCGACCAGGGCCCCGGCGTGGACGAAGCCACGGCCGAGCGTCTCTTCGAACCGTTTTACAGCACCAAGTCCGACGGTATGGGCATGGGGCTGAACATTTGCCGTTCGATCATCGAATCGCATCGCGGGCGCCTGTGGGTAGTCAACAATATCGAAGCTGACGGCCACATCAGCGGCGCCACGTTCCACTGCAGTCTGCCGATTGGCGAATCGGACACACCGTCGCGCGACGGCGCCGCTTCGCCCACTCATACAACCGTAACGGGAGAGCCATGAACAGCCCAGTCACAACCCAGGAAACCGTCTTTGTCGTCGACGATGACGAGGCAGTACGAGACTCCCTGCGCTGGCTGCTCGAAGCGAACGGCTATCGCGTGCAGTGCTTCATGAGCGCGGAAGAGTTCCTCGAGGGATACCAGCCGGCGCACCAGGCCGGGCAGATCGCCTGCCTGATCCTGGACGTGCGGATGTCGGGCATGAGCGGACTCGAGCTGCAAGAGCGCCTGATCGCCGAGAACGCCGCCCTGCCGATCATCTTCGTGACCGGCCACGGCGACGTGCCGATGGCCGTCTCGACGATGAAAAAGGGTGCCATGGACTTCATCGAGAAGCCGTTCGACGAAGCCGAACTGCGCAAGCTCGTCGAGCGCATGCTCGACCGTGCCCGCAGCGAAAGCACCAACGTGCAGCAGCAGCGCGCCGCCGCCGAGCGCCTCGGCAAGCTGACCGCGCGCGAGCATCAGGTGCTCGAGCGCATCATCGCCGGCCGCCTGAACAAGCAGATCGCCGACGACCTCGGCATCAGCATCAAGACCGTTGAAGCGCACCGCGCGAACATCATGGAAAAGCTCAACGTCAACACGGTCGCCGACCTGCTGCGTCTCGCGCTGTCCAACAAGCCGCAGCAGCAACAACAGTAAGCGGCGCGGGCTGTCCACGGCTGCGGCGCGGGACCGAACGCGCCGCGGCAGTATAATGTCGGGCTTCGCAACGGCGTCCGGCGGGTTCGCCCCGTGCGCGCTCCGTTGCCCCTTACTGCACCGCCACACACGATTTCTCCGACCATGACAGCCACCCTCATCGACGGCAACGCCCTCTCAAAGCTTTTGCGCACCGACGTCGCCACGCGCGCCGCCGCCCTCACCGCCCGCGGTCATCAACCGGGCCTCGCCGTCGTGCTCGTCGGCGACAATCCGGCGAGCGAAGTCTACGTGCGCAACAAGGTGAAGGCATGCGAGGACAACGGCCTCTATTCGTCGTATGACCGCTACCCGGCGACGCTTTCCGAAGCGGACCTGCTCGCGCGCATCGACGCGCTGAACCACGACCCGAAGATCCACGGCATCCTCGTGCAGTTGCCGCTGCCGAAGCACATCGACAGCCACAAGGTCATCGAGGCCATCGCGCCGGAAAAGGACGTCGACGGCTTTCACGTCGCCAATGCGGGCGCGCTGATGACGGGCCAGCCGCTGTTTCGCCCCTGCACGCCCTACGGCGTGATGAAGATGTTCGAGGCCTACGGCATTGCGCTCCAGGGCGCGAACGCGGTGGTGATCGGCCGCTCGAACATCGTCGGCAAGCCGATGGCGATGCTGCTGCTCGAAGCGGGCGCAACCGTCACGATCTGCCACAGCAAGACACGTGACCTCGCCGCGCACACGCGCGCAGCGGACATCGTCGTGGCTGCAGTGGGCAAGCGCAACGTCCTGACCGCCGACATGATCAAGCCGGGCGCGACCGTGATCGACGTCGGCATGAACCGCGACGACAACGGCAAGCTTTGCGGCGACGTCGACTTCGCGGGCTTGAAGGAAGTGGCCGGACACATCACGCCGGTCCCGGGCGGCGTCGGCCCGATGACGATCACGATGCTGCTCGTCAACACGATCGAAGCCGCCGAGCGCGCTGCAGCGAACGCCTGACGTCTGCCTCATCCCTTAGCCTTTACGGCGTGCGCCGCGCCACTCGCGCGCGGCGGCCAGCGAGCGGCCTGCGGTTTTTCCGCGGCCGCTTTTTTTCGCGCGCGCGTAATTTATCCGCGGCCTCGTTCACCTCGTCACGGCGCGCGCCGCATTGCAGTAGCATCGGCGATGACGGTGTTTCGCCACCGGCCCCGCACATCTGATAAGTTTGCAGACACCCCCCGGTTGGAAAGCACACACCGTGCCCCAATATCGGATGCATAGACCAACCCGGACTTGATCCCCCAGAACCGCGAAGGATGCATGATGGCTACTACTCGCTCCGATAATCCGCTGCTCGATTTCACCGGCCTGCCGCGCTTCGGCGACATCCACCCCGACCACGTGACGCCCGCGCTCGACGTGCTGCTTGCCAACGCGAACGCGGCCGTGGAGCGCGCGGCGCTGCCGGCGACGCCCGCGCAATGGAGCGACGTGGTCGATCCGGTCGAGCGCGCCACCGAACCGCTTTCGCGCGCGTGGGGCGTGATCGGCCATCTGAACGCCGTCGCCGATACGCCCGAACTGCGCGCCGTCTATGGCGAGAACCTGCCGCGCGTGACCGAGTTCTGGTCGAGCGTCGGCCAGAATCTCGCGCTCTACGAGAAGTACAAAGAGATCGCCGCGCACGACTCGTTCGGACAGTTGTCGGGCGAACGCAAAAAGATTCTCCATAACGCGCTGCGCGACTTCCGCCTGTCCGGCGCGGAGTTGCCCGAAGAAGACAAGCCGCGCTTCGCCGAGTTGCAGGAACGTCAGGCGGCGCTGTCGAAAGCCTTCTCCGATCACGTGCTCGACGCGACCAACGGCTACGCGTACTACGCGGCGAGCGAAGCGGACCTCGTGGGCCTGCCCGAAGACGTGATCGCAGCCGCACGCGAAGCCGCCGAACGTGAGGACAAAGCAGGCTGGAAATTCACGCTGCACTTCCCGTCGTACTTCCCCGTGCTGCAGTACTCGGAAAACCGCGCGATGCGCGAAACGATGTACCGCGCGTACGTCACGCGCGCGTCGGAACTCGGGCCCGTCTACAACGGCGGCAAGGCCGAGTGGGACAACACGGAGATCATCGCCGAGCAACTGAAGCTGCGCGAAGAAGAAGCGCAGATGCTCGGCTACAACAACTTCGCCGAAGTCTCGCTCACGCCGAAGATGGCGGAGTCGCCGCAGCAGGTGATGAGCTTCCTCGAAGACCTCGCGACGCGCGCGCGTCCGCACGCCGACAAGGACTGGGCGGAACTGCGCGAATTCGCGGCGAGCGAGCTGGGCCTCGCGCAGATCGAACCGTGGGACATGGCGTTTGCCGCCGAGCGCCTGCGCCAGAAGCGCTACTCGTTCTCGGAAAACGAAGTGAAGCAGTACTTCCCCGAAGACTTCGTGCTGCAAGGGCTCTTCAAGGTCACGCAGACGCTCTTCGGCGTGCGCATCCGCGACGACAGCGCGAGCGTCTGGCATCCCGACGTGCGTTTCTTCCGCGTGGAAAACACCGACGGCACGCTCGTCGCGCAGTTCTATCTCGACCTCTACGCGCGCGAAGGCAAGCGCGGCGGCGCGTGGATGGACGACGCGCGCTCGCGTCACAAGCTCGAGAGCGGCGCCGTGCAGACGCCGGTCGCCTATCTCACCTGCAATTTCTCCGCGCCGGTCGGCGGCAAGCCCGCCTGCTTCACGCACGACGAAGTCATCACGCTGTTCCACGAGTTCGGCCACGGCCTGCATCACATGCTCACGCGCGTGGACGAGCTCGGTGTGTCGGGGATCAACGGCGTCGAATGGGACGCCGTCGAACTACCCTCGCAGTTCATGGAAAACTTCTGCTGGGAATGGGACGTCCTGCGCGACATGAGCTCGCACGTCGATACCGCGAAGCCGCTGCCGCGCGAACTGTTCGACAAGATGCTCGCCGCGAAGAACTTCCAGAGCGGTCTGGCGACGCTGCGTCAGATCGTGTTCTCGATGTTCGACATGGCGCTGCACGTCGACTTCGACGCCTCGGCCGGCAAGAGCGTGAACGACCTCGCGCGCGGGATCAACGAGCGCTATCACGTGATCCCGCAGGCGGCGTTCTCGCGCTGGCCCGACACGTTCAGCCACATTTTCGCGGGCGGCTACGCAGCGGGCTACTACAGCTACAAGTGGGCCGAAGTGCTCTCCGCCGACGCCTATGCGGCGTTCGAAGAAGCGGCGCAGGCCGCGAATTCGAACGTGCTCGATGAAGCCACCGGCACGCGTTATCGCAAGGAGATTCTGGAGGTGGGCGGCAGCCGCCCGGCGATGGAATCGTTCAAGGCATTCCGCGGACGCGAACCGAGCATCGACGCACTGCTGCGCCACAACGGCATGGAGCAGCCGCCGGCACAGCACTAAGGCACCCACTCGCTCAGCCGCAAACCGCGCACGGGGTTTCCCGCTGCGCGGTTTTTTATTTCCCGGGCGCTTCGTCTATTTTGTCTGTTTTGTCTGTTTTGTCGGGGTCTTCGTCGAACAGCGCAAACTGACTGTGCAACGCCGTGTTCTCTTCCTCGAGACGCACGCCCACGCCGAGCAGACGCACGGCCAGCTTGCGGCGCGCGAGGCCCTTTTCGAGCAGCGCGAGGAAGGTCGGCAAATCGGTTTGCTCGCCGACGCACTCGACGGTCGTGCGCTGGAAATTCGCGAAGCGGATCTTCACGAAGAGCTTGCGCACCGCGTGCGCACAACCCGCGCGCTCGATGCGGGCATCGAGTTGTTCGGCGAGCGGCTTCAGCGCTTCATTGCAGGCCTCGAGCGTGAGCAGATCGTTCACGTAGGTCGTCTCGGTGCTGACCGACTTGCGCTCGCGGTCCGAACACACGGGACGCTCATCGCGGCCGCGCGCGAGTTCGAAGAGCCGCTTGCCGAACGTGCCGAACTGTCGATGCAGATCGATCAGCGACCACGTCCGCAACTGCGCGCAGGTCGAAATGCCGAGCGCTTCGAGCTTCGCGGCCGTGACCTTGCCGACGCCGTGAATCTTGCGCACCGGCAGCGCCGCCACGAACGCATCGACCTCGTGCGGACGCACGACGAACAGCCCGTCGGGTTTGTTCCAGTCGGAGGCGATCTTCGCGATGAACTTGTTCGGCGCGACACCCGCGGAAACCGTCACGCCAACCGTCTCGCGCACGCGCTCGCGAATCTCCTGCGCGATCAGCGTGGCGCTGCCCTTGCAGCGCGTGGTGTGCGTGACGTCGAGATAGGCTTCGTCGAGCGACAACGGCTCCACGTCAGCCGTGTAATCGCGATAGATCGCCATGATCTGACGCGAGGCGATCCGGTACTTTTCCATCGCCGAGGGGATGATCAAGAGATCCGGACACTTGCGCATGGCGAGCGCCGACGACATCGCCGAATGAATCCCGAAACGCCGCGCCTCGTAATTGCAGGTAGCGATGACGCCGCGCTGATCGGGCCGCCCGCCGACGGCGAGCGGGCGTCCGCGCAACGAGGGATCGTCGCGCATTTCAACCGACGCGTAAAAACAGTCACAGTCGCAATGAATGATCTTGCGAGTGATGCCAGCTGCAACTCCGGTTACAACCGGCTCTGTCGAGGCGAAAGATGGCGCGTTCAAGGTAGCCATACTGTACAAAAATACAGTATCGATTTCAAGCAAACTGTCTTGGGATCTGTCCCCTGGCTGTACTGTCCAGATCACGACATTCCGTACCTGTACGCTATGGAGCGGCCACCTATACTCGGCACGATGGAGGAACCGACGATGAAAACGATAGGTGTGATTGGCGGCATGAGCTGGGAATCGTCCGCCGAGTATTACCGGCTGCTGAACCGCTATGCGAAGGCGGCTCTCGGCGGGCACCACAACGCACGCAGCCTGATGGTGACGGTCGATTTCGCGGAGGTCGAAGCCTGCCAGCGTGCAGGCGCGTGGGATGCCCTGGGCGAACAGATGGCGGCAGCGGCTGTGCAACTCGAACGCGGGGGCGCGCAGATCGTGCTCCTTGCGACCAACACGATGCACCGGGTGTGCGCGTCGATTGAATCCGCGATCTCGATTCCGTTCCTGCATATCGCCGACCCCACGGGCGCCGCACTGAAGACCGCCGGCGTGACGAAGGCCGCGCTGCTCGGCACGCGCTACACGATGGAGCAGGATTTTTACGTGGGACGTTTGAGCGAGCGGCACAGCATCGAAGCCATCGTGCCGGACGAACGCGGTCGCGCGGACGTCCATCGCATCATCTACGACGAGCTTTGCCACGGCGCAGTGAAGCCGGAGTCGCGACGCGTTTATCAACGCGTGATCGAAGACCTGAAGGCACGCGGTGCGCAGGCGGTGATTCTCGGCTGCACGGAAATTACGCTTCTGATCGGACCTGACGATTGCGCACTGCCCGTGTTCGATACAACGGCATTGCACGCGCGGGCTGCGGTGGATTGGGCGATCCGCGCCTGACGGCATCGCGGCGATTCACGCAGGCGCCGCTGGTCTCACAAGCTTTGCCAGTTCATCGGCGACGCGTCCGGCCACGTCGCTCCAGTTGCCGGGTTCGGTCTGGCGAAACAGCCGGGCCCGGGGGTACCACGGCGAATCATCCCGGTCTCGCAGCCAACGCCAGCAAGCGTCGTAGCGCGACAGGATCCACACGGGCTTGTTCAGCGCGCCCGCGACATGAACGACGGACGTGTCGACGGCAATCACCAGATCGAGGCATTCGATGATCGCGGCGGTGTCGGCGAAATCCTGCACATCGTCCATCGGATCGAACGGCTGCAATTCCGGCCGCAAACTGGAAATCTGCGGCTGCGTCGTCTCCCCTTTTTGCAGGCTGACGAACGTCACGCCCGGCGTGCGCAAAATGGGCAATAGCATTTGCGGCGACATGGACCGGCGCTGATCGAATGCATTCGATGCAAGGGCATGCAAACGCGGATTTCCCGCCCACACGATGCCGACCCTGAAGTCTCCGGCGGGCAGCCGACGCCGCCACATTGTCACGAGATCCGCCGGGGCACGCAGGTAAGGCATCGGGGCAGGAATCGTTTCGACCGTCGTGCCGCACAGATGCGGCAAGCTCATAACGAAACACCAGAAGTCGTGCTGTGGGATCTGCGCTTGCCCATCGAGCGGATAGACCGCATCGATACCTTCAAGACTACGAAGCAATCGCTGTAGCGCCGGCTGACAGGCGGTCGACAGCCGGCCAACTCCACGCGCTTTCAACAGCATCAGGTAACGGCAGAACTGGAGCACGTCCCCGTAGCCCAGTTCCGGCCAGACGAGTAGCGACTTGCCGGCCAGCGGCTCGCCATTCCAGCGCGGCCAGGCGACACGCGGCGCCTGCGTGAAATGCGTAGCCAACGACGGATCGTGACGCGCTTCATAAAGCGCCCACCCTTCCCTGTATTCGCCGGTAGCGAGCAGCGGCAGCGCGAGGTTCGCCTTTGCCGCTACATAACCGGGGCGCAATGCCAACGCTTTGCGATAGGCGTCGACAGCCTCCCGCACCCGGCCTTGTTGCATCAATACGCTGCCCAGGTTGTTGCACGCCTCGGGCGTCGCGCCGCCGACCGCGAGCGACTGCCGAATCATCTCCTCCGCCTCGGACAGCCGGTTGCATTCGGTCAGCAGCAGGCCGAGGTTGTTATACGCATCCCGGAAGCCAGCCTGGAGCCGGATCGCTTCGCGATATTCCCGCTCCGCGCGCGCGACTTGTTTGAGCCGCCAAAGCACGACCCCGTAGCTGTTATGCGCCCGAGCGTCGTCTGGGGCAATCGCCAGCGCGCGCTGAAAAATCGCTTCGGCTTCGCGTTCGCGACGCTGGTCCCTCACGACGATTCCAAGGTTCGTCATCACGAACGGCCAGTCCGGCCTGAGCGAAAGCGCTCGTCGATAAGCTTGCTCTGCGAGATCCAGTCGACCACGGGCGTAGAACCAGCAACCGAGTTCGTTCATGGCCGCGGCGCGGTCAATCGGACGGTCGCCGTTCCGGGAGACGGTGCGTATATCGCGTTTGCCTTGCATTCCGTACAGGCAGATGGCGGCAAGATCCAGCGCGGCTATATGTGTCGGGTTTCCGGTCAAGAACTTTGTTATGCCGATCAATGCTTCGTCATATCGTCCCGACTCGCAGAGGTAATCGTATGACGCGTAATCGAACAGGGGTGCCTGACCGGATCCCGACACATCGCAGCCGTATTTCATCACTCGTAGGTCATGGTTATCGTGCCGGCATATTTCGCGGAGGTATTGGCCAGCGTCGCGTAGTAGTCACCCGCAGGAGGATTGTTGACCGTGCAACTTGTCGTGCCCAGCCCGTTTGATTCGCACGTCGGGTTAACTGGCGTCGGCGAGTCCTTCAGGTACAGAAAGGCGCCTTGGCTGGCATCGGCGAAATCCACTTTAGCCGTCACGCTCTTCACGCCTGGTGGGAGGTGAACCTTGAAGTAGTTCTGGCCGCGAGGCTCGGAAAAGTTGTACGGTACGTCTGCCGTCAAAGTCGTGACAGTGGGTAGAACAACGTCGAAAGCGCGATCATAAGAACTGGTTTTACCGTTTGCATCGGTAACAGTCAGGCTAACGTCGTAGGTACCCGCGTACTCAACATTATCGACAGCCGTCACCGAAAAATCCCGCACCATGTCTTCCCCACCGTGGTTGAAGGCCCATCTCCACGATTTGATCGGTACGCCACCTCGTGCGGTAGACAAGTCTTTGCAGGTAATCTGCAAGATATTGGGGGGCTGCGTGCACAGGAAATCCGCGGCCACCGGAATCGCATCGGATTGCGCCGCCTTAACGGTCTTTTCTGCGTCGAGAATTCCCTGGCCCAGCTCGTACTTGAACGGCACCATGAAAGGCTGCACGTTTTGTTGCAACAGCGCGCGATATTCCGCGACGCTCAGCGGATTGGGCGATACCGACTGCGCCAATGCAATCGCACCGCTCACCATCGGCGCAGCCATCGATGTGCCGCTCATATACGCATAACTGTCTGCAACGGGTGTGCTGGTTCCGCTGTTAAGGGTGGACCAGATCTCAACCGCGGGAGCGGCAATATCGATACCTTTACCGAAGTTCGAATCCACGTAGATTCCGCCGTTACCACTAGAACCGCCCACGGAAATGACGTTGTGGCAATTGGCGGGTTGAACCCTGGACACGTCAACCATGTCATTGCCTGCCGCGGCCACCACAATGGCGCCTCGGCTCGTTGCGTAGTCGACGACGCTCTGCATGGTCTGCGAACACCCATTGCGTTGGCCCAGGCTCAAATTGATCACGGTCGCCGGATGAGGATTGACCGGAACATTGGGCAGCGATCCGCCGGCAGCCCAGGTAATGCCATCGGCCACGTCCGACATGGCCCCGTTGCCGCACGGGGTCAACACCTTGACTGGCAGGATTTTCGCCTCGGGCGCCACACCGGCGATACCGACGCCGTTATCCAGCACCGCCGCAGCAAGGCCTGAGACATGCGTGCCGTGCCACCGAATTGCGCACTGTCCGCCGGGATAACCTTCGTCCAGCCCACCCGCCTGCCGCGTGATGCCGACGAACTGATACCCCGGCAGCAAATTCGCGCTGAAATCGGCATGGTTCGTGGGCCCCGTATCGACGATGCCGATCACCGCGCCGCGTCCTCTCGCGATATCCCACGCCCCTTCCGCGCGAATGCCTGCGCTGCCGGCCGGATTGCCCGCGTTCGACTGCAGGCCCCACTGCCTCCAGTATTCGGGATCGTTCGGGACGGCGTTGATCGACATCTCGACATCCGGTTCGACATATTCGACGTTGGGATCCGATGCGAGCGCGCGCATGAAGGCTTTGGCGTCGCGAGCGTTAAGCTTGCGCTCCGTGGTTACGACGTCGGCACCGATACCCATGCGACGCAGATGATTTGCGGTCGCCGGGAATGCTGCCCGCAGCCTGGAGAGTTTCGAGCGCACCGCCGAGGTCTGCCGGCCCTCGGGGCTGGCCGCTTTGTACTTGACGATAAAGCGGTCCGTCGACACGTCGTCTTTCACGGCAGCCGCGTTCACTTTCACCGCGATCTCCGGCGAAATATCTTCAGATGCCGCAGCCTGCTTTGCCGCTACGACTTCTGCGGCTGCAACATCTGGAGTGACACTGTCTGCCGCTGCATCTGCCGATATCCCGTTGTTGTCGCTGCCGTCGCAGGCCGCCAGGAAAAATGGCAGCGCGATCAAGACCAGACTGGCGGGCAACGAGCGCACTCTTTGTGATTTCACATCTACCCTCTTTTCGGTTGAGTTCATCTATCACTTAGTAATCCGATCTATTTTGCATACGGCCTTAAGTCCAGGCCACGTCGACGCCAGACCATGGCACGGGAAACAACCGGACGCAGCAGTGGGAAAGGGAATGATCAGGTTATATTTAACCTGTATGAGTGATATTCACGCTGCAGTGCCGTATTGAGATATCGGACTATTCCGAAATCCGGGTTGTGGAGGGATCCATGTTCACGGTCTACGACTCAATTGAAAAGTTATCCTAAGGACATATTCAGGTGGATGACGGTGGGAATCAGAAGATGAGCTCTGGTCCCGGAAGGTTGCCTGCTTCCGGTTGTCGCATACAGGTGCGGCTCAGACTCGAGATCCGCGCCGAGGCATGTCGTCAATGCAACCCTTTCAGAGACTATTCGGTAGATACAGTGATAGAGAAATCACCATATGATCGAATCAGAAGACCAGCCTCGCGAAAACAAAGCAGACCTTGCCGCGAGCATGAAAAGTGCCGTCGGCGACCTCTCTCGTGCGCTCGAATTACTGCGCGAAACGTTCGAGCGAGATCCCGCGTCTCTGAGGAAAATTGCCTATGCGTTCAACGCGGCGGACTGCTTTCGCGAGGGTTTATCGTTCGCAAAATATGGACTCCGTATTGATCCGAACGATGCCCAATTGCATCACCTCGCCGCACGGGCGTTGAGCATAACGGGCAATGTCGAAGCATGCCGCTTCCACAGCGAACAGGCCGCGCGCCTGATGCCATCGAGCCCCCTGCTTCAATACCACTACGCGAATACACTCCTGCGTCTGGGCGACTATGAAGAAGGATGGAAACGACATCGCTGGTATTACGCGATGCCGGGCAAGGAGAAGGAACTGGTCTTTCCGCCGTTTCGTGAATGGCGCGGAGAACCCGTCGCGGGAACATCGTTTCTATTGGTGGGAGAACAAGGGCGCGGTGACGAAATACAGTTTCTGCGGTTTGCACATTGGCTTGAACGGCACGGCGCCACCGTTGATGTGCTCGTCAGTGCCGAGGTTGCGCCGCTCGCGGCTTCGGTGACAGCAGTACGTCACGTCTATATTTCAATCCCGCCTGGTCCTTATACGTACTGGTGCCATATGTTCAAGGTGCCGGAATGCATGCGGCTCGATCTGGCCATGCTTCCGGTGGCGACCCACTATCTGCGAGCGCCGCTAGTGAAGGTCAACGACTGGCGACGCCGCATCCAGTCGTTTTCGACGAAAGGCGCGCATGCGCGGTCACGCAGGATCGGTTTCGTATGGTCGGGAAGTCCCCAACACGGCCTGGATCGCTTCCGGTCGATTTCGATAGAGACATTGCGACCGCTTTTTTCCTTGCAAGGCAGCGTCTGGTTTTCCTTGCAAAAGGGACGCGAAGAAAATGGCGCCGACAAGATCGCGCGGAGAGCCGAGGTGTACAGCCTGGGATCGCTCATTCACGACTTCAGCGACACCCTGGCGGCCATGTATTCGATGGATCTGATCATTACGGTCGATACTTCGGTCGCGCATCTTGCGGGAGCGGCAGGCATTCCCGTCTGGGTCATGATCCCAGCCTGCAGCGACTGGCGATGGCTGAGCCGGAGAACAGATAGCCCGTGGTATCCGACGATGCGCTTGTTCCGCCAACGCGAGTTGGGAAACTGGCATTGCGTCATCGATGAGGTACGCGATGCGCTGGTGAAATGGCGATGATGGCGGGCATGCCGCCGAGCCGTAGAAAAACAAAAAGGCTTACCTGCCTGAGCATGGTAAGCCTTTGAGCTTGTTGGTTGCGGGGACAGGATTTGAACCTGTGACCTTCGGGTTATGAGCCCGACGAGCTGCCAGACTGCTCCACCCCGCGTCCGTCAGAGAAAGCAATTATAGGGCGTCGCAGGCTCTACGTCAAACATTTTTTGATAACGCCCCGAGAACGTGGCCCGGCACCCTGTAGACAGCAGACTTCATTCCCGCAAACACAGCCCGCGTGCCTCTCACTCAATGCAGGAAAATTAATCAGCAGTACAGATTTAACCTACGCATCAACTTCCAGCAGCGGCGCCACGCCAACGGCCCATGCCAGCCACATCTCCTGCGTCAGCATCCCTGCCTTCAGAATGGCGTACTGCACCTGTTGCCCACGCGTGAGCGGTGTCGCGTTGAAGTCGCGCTGCTCGATCTCGCGATACACGGCCAGCCGCGCCCGGTTTTCGTCGATCAGACGCCGCAATTCGCCGCCGAGCCCCAACGGCCCGACCACCGCATCGGCACGCAGCTTGAGCAAAAATGCATTGCGATCGTCACATGCAAGCGGCGTCTCGCGCGCCCAGCGCATCACCTCCTCACGTCCGACCGGCAATACGCTATAGACCTTTTTACGCGGCGCTGTCGTCGCCTCTTCCTCGACGACGGCGACCCACCCCGCCCCCACCATGCGGCCCAGTTCGCGATAGATCTGCTGATGCGTCGCCTGCCAGAAATAGCCAATGGCGCGATCGAAGCGGCGCGCAAGGTCATAACCGCTGGAGGGTTTCTCCAGCAAGGCGATCAGGATGGCGTGGGGCGTCGACATGCGGCGATTCTAAACTCGAAGGCGGACACTATGCAACCAGTTGCATAGTGTCCGCCGGTTTGCTATGTTGTCCCCTGCCGAACCGCATCAAGCGCCCTGCTCTTCTTGTGCCACGACCGCGGATTCCTGGCAGACGAACAATCCGGCGGCGCCCACACCGGCTCGCCGCCCCGTAAGAGGAGATGGAAATGTCCCTGCCCGCCGTGTTGCGCCGTGGCCTGTCGATTCCGGTCGTCGGCTCGCCGCTTTTCATCATTTCGAATCCCGATCTGGTCATCGCGCAGTGCAAGGCCGGTGTGATCGGCGCGTTCCCCGCGCTCAACGCCCGTCCCGAACACGTGCTCGGCGAGTGGCTCGATCGCATCACGACCGAACTCGCCGACTACAACGCGAAGCACCCCGACAATCCCGCCGCGCCGTTCGCGGTGAACCAGATCGTCCACAAGTCGAATGATCGTCTCGAGCACGATCTCGGCGTCTGCGCACAGTACAAGGTGCCGATTGTCATCACCTCGCTCGGCGCACGCGAGGAAGTCAATCACGCCGTCCATAGCTGGGGCGGCATCGTTTTGCACGACATCATCAACAACATCTTCGCGAAGAAAGCCATCGCCAAGGGCGCCGACGGCCTCATCGCCGTCGCTGCGGGCGCGGGAGGTCACGCGGGCACGCTGTCGCCGTTCGCGCTGATTCACGAGATCCGCGAGTGGTTCGACGGTCCGCTGCTGCTCTCGGGCGCCATCGGCAACGGCAACGCGATTCTCGCCGCGCAGGCGGCGGGCGCCGACCTCGCCTACATCGGCTCGGCGTTCATTGCGACGAACGAGGCGAACGCGGTCGAGGCGTACAAGCGGATGATCGTCGAGGGTACCGCGAGCGACATCGTCTATTCGAATCTGTTCACGGGCGTGCACGGCAACTATCTGCGTCAGAGCATCGTGGCGAGCGGCCTCGATCCCGACGCGCTGCCCGTGTCCGATCCGTCGACGATGAGCTTCGGCTCGAACCGCGTGAAGCCGTGGAAGGACATCTGGGGTTCGGGTCAGGGCATCGGCGCGGTCAAGCAGATCGTGCCGGCCGCCGAACTGATCGCGCGGCTCAAACGCGAATATGATGCGGCGCGCGTGCGTCTTGGCATTATCGCGGGGGCGCCCGTCGAGGCTTGATACCCCGCACCGGCTGGGCGAAGGGGGACGAGCGGGTACATAATGACGCGTCGCGCGCGCCCGGAGTCCGGGCGCGCGTTCCGTTTCTTCGCAGTCAGCCGATCGAGCCTCACATGAAAATCGCCACCTGGAACGTCAACTCGCTGAAGGTCCGCCTGCAGCACGTCATCGACTGGCTCAAGGAAAGCCAGACCGACGTGCTCTGCCTCCAGGAACTGAAGCTCCCCAACGAAAAATTTCCAATCGCCGAGCTGGAAGCCGCGGGCTACCGTAGCTGGTTCACGGGCCAGAAGACCTATAACGGCGTGGGCATCCTCGTGCGCGACGGCCTGTTCGTCGACGAGGCGACTGTCGTGCGCAATATCCCCGGCTTCGAAGATCCGCAGCAGCGCGTGATTGCCGCAACGGTGGGCGACGTGCGCGTGATCAGCGCGTACTTCCCGAACGGGCAGGCACCCGGCACCGAGAAGTTCGCCTACAAGCTCGACTGGCTGAACGCGATGCACGATTGGCTCGCGCAGGAAATGCAGCGCTATCCGAAACTCGCACTGCTCGGCGACTACAACATCGCGCCCGAAGACCGCGACGTGCACGACCCGAAGGCCTGGGAAGGCCAGAATCTGGTTTCGCCTGAAGAGCGCGCACAGTTCGCACGACTGATCGATCTTGGCTTCGTCGATTCGTTCCGGCAGTTCGAGCAGCCCGAAAAGCTCTTCACGTGGTGGGACTATCGCATGTTCGCGTTCCGCCGCAATGCGGGCCTACGCATCGATCACATCCTGCTTTCGCCTGCGCTGGCGCCGCTATGCAAATCGGTCGAGGTCGATAAAACCCCGCGCAAGTGGGAGCAGCCATCGGACCACACGCCCGTGGTGGCCCAACTCGACGTCGCTTAAGCGACGCCCTCACCACGTCCCGCCGAGCGTGGTCCACAAGAAGCGGAACACGAGCGCGTCGTACTCGGCGCGCTCGAGCGCATCGCTGCCGGGACCGTGACCGCCTTCGGTGTTCTCCAGATACCAGACGTTCGCGTGCCCCTGCTCCTGCATGCGCGCGACCATCTTGCGCGCGTGGCCCGGATGCACGCGGTCATCGCTCGTCGAGGTCGTGAAGAGCGACGGCGGATACGCAACGCCCGCCTGCACACGCTGATACGGCGAATACGCGGCCAGCGCGCGTGCTTCGGTCTCGTCGTCGGGATCGCCATATTCGTCGATCCATGATGCCCCTGCATGCAGCAGCGGATAGCGCTGCATGTCGAGCAGCGGCACTTCGCATACGACCGCGCCAAACAGCTCCGGCCGCTGCACCATGCACGCGGCGACGAGCAGCCCGCCGTTGCTGCCGCCCTTGATGCCAAGCTGCGCCGCGCTCGTATAACCATCGGTGACGAGTTGCGCCGAGACGGCAATGAAATCGTCGAACGAACGCTGACGATGCTCGCGCTGTGCTTCGGTATGCCAGGCACTGCCGTATTCACCGCCGCCGCGGATATGCGCCACCGCAACGATCCCGCCCTGCTCCAGCCAGCCAATGCCCGAACTCACGAGATATTGCGGCGTGAGCGCAATCGCAAATCCGCCATAGCCGGTCAACAGGCACGGTGCGCACTTGCGCGTATCGCTCTCGATGACCTCGCGCGGACCGATCACCGTGAACGGCACGCGCGTACCATCGGCCGATTGCGCATGCGCGCGGATCACGGCGAGCGGCCCGGCGTCGAACTGCGTGGGCCAGCGGTCGATCAGTTCCCAGTCCTGAAGATCGGGTTTCGCGATATCGGCAAGCCAGTATTCAGGCGGCTGAAGATAATCGTCGACATCGACGAACACTTCGTCGTCGAGCGTGTCCTCGACCGGCGACACCTCCACCTGTGCACTCGCACGCACCGGAAACGCGCGCGAGTGCCACGTCCATACGCCATCGGCAGATTGCGCTTGCCACACCATCGTGCGGCTTTGCACGTCGTCGAGCCACGACACCACGAGATATTGCTTCGTACTAGTCCAGTCGCACGCGGAGGTGACCGGCGTCGGCGTGAAAAGCGCCGTCATCGTGCGGTCGCCGGCGAGGAACGCGTCTTCGCGGATCGCGAGCAGCGCGCCGCCCGGATGCGCGATGCCCGCGCAGGTCCAGTCGAGGCGCGGTTCGAGCAGCAGCCAGCCGTGCCACGCGCCGACGGCCACATGTGCCGGCAGATCGTATTGCTGCCACGCGCCCTGATCGTCGAGCCAGTAGTTGTACGCATCGAAGAAATCGACGCTGCGCACGATGTCGTGACGCCGCTCGACGGGATCGTAATCGGCCTCGACGCTGATGTCGCCGAACTCGCCGCGAAATACGACACCCGCATCGGCAAGCCGGGTGCCGCGCGTCCAGCGCCGCACTTCGCGCGGATACCCCGAGCGCGTGAGCGTCTTGCGGCCGTTATCCCAGCCGACGTAGACCGTGTCGCGATCGATCCACGAGATGATGTGCTTGCCCTCTTTCGCGAGCGCGAAGCCGTCGTCGACGAATACGCGCCGCTCGATGTCGAACTCGCGCACGGTCACCGCGTCCGCTCCGCCGTCCGAGAGCTGGATCAGCGCGCGGTCGCCGTCCGGATACAGGATGTCGATGCCCGCGCAAACCCACGACACGCCCTCGATTTCGCCGAGCGCGTCGAAGTCGATCAGCGTCTGCCACTGCGGCTTGCCCGCGCGCCAGTCGGCCCATAGCGTGCGACGCCACAGACCCTTCGGGTTGTCCTCGTCTTCCCATAGATCGTAGGCCCACTGCTGCCAACGGCTCGGGATCACGGGTCGCTCGCGTGGCAGATAGGCTTCGGCGAGGCGCTTTTTCAGCGCCTCGAAACGCGTGCCGCCTTGCCATGCGGCGCGGGTGCGCGTGTTCTGCTCGTCGACCCACGCACTGGCGGCGGGATCGTCGAGCGATTCGAGGGAGAGAAAAGGATCGGCCTCGGCGGGCCAGACGGCATGGACGGACATAATCGACGCTGAGCGGGAAACAGCGTCGATTATGCCCTGAGCGCGCCACGCGCATCGGCCTGCATAACCAGATGGACCTCGCACAGCGTGACGGCGAAGTCGTTACTCCAGGTTCAGTTCCTGGATCTTGCGCGTGATGGTGTTGCGGCCGATGCCAAGACGCTCGGCGGCCTCGACTTTGCGACCGCGCGTGAAGTCGAGCGCTTCGCGGATCACGGCCGCCTCGAAGCGGCGCGCGAGTCCGTCCATGACCTCTGCGCCGTTTTCGCGTAGCAGTCGCGCCACCTCGGCGCGCAGGCCTTCTTCCCATGCGGCGGTGGCAACCGAAGCAGGCGCACGCGCAGTGTGGGTGACCACGCCAATCGGCGGCGCTCCACCCGCGAGCGTCAGCCCCGTCGCATCGCCATTACCCGCGAGTGCAACAGCCGCCGCGTCCGGCACCTTGGCGTGCGTGGGCACGAGATCGGGCGGCAGATCCTTGATCTCGATGGTCTGCGCGGGCGCCATCACGGTGAGCCAGTTCGCGAGGTTTTCGAGCTGCCGCACATTGCCCGGAAACGGCAGCGTGGCCAGATACGCGAGCGCTTCATCGGACACGCGCTTGGGCTCGACGCCAAGCTCACGCGCGCTCTTTTGCAGAAAGTGACGCGTGAGCAGCGGAATATCTTCGCTGCGCTCGCGCAGCGCGGGCAAACGCAGGCGGATCACGTTCAGACGGTGATACAGGTCCTCGCGGAACAGCCCCTGCCGCACACGCGTTTCGAGGTTCTGGTGCGTGGCTGCGATCACACGGACATTCGCGCGCAACGGGTTGTGTCCGCCCACACGATAAAACTGCCCGTCAGACAGCACGCGCAACAGACGCGTCTGCAGATCGAACGGCATGTCGCCGATTTCGTCGAGGAACAGCGTGCCGTTCTCGGCCTGCTCGAAGCGCCCCTGACGTGTGGCCTGCGCGCCGGTGAACGCACCGCGCTCGTGGCCGAACAGTTCGGACTCCAGAAGATCCTTCGGAATCGCCGCGGTGTTCAGCGCGATGAACGGGCCATTCGCGCGTGGGCTATGACGGTGCAGCGCACGCGCCACAAGCTCCTTGCCGGTGCCCGATTCCCCCGTAATGAGCACGGTCGCCGCCGAATGCGAGAGCCGCCCGATCGCGCGGAACATGTCCTGCATCGCGCTCGCCTGGCCCAGCATTTCGGGCGCCTCGACCGGACGCTCGTCGCGCACCGGCTCGCTGCGCACGCTCTCGTCCACCGCGCGGCGAATCAGTTCGACCGCGCGGTCGACGTCGAACGGCTTCGCGAGATATTCGAACGCGCCGCCCTGGAATGCGGCCACCGCGCTGTCGAGATCCGAGAACGCGGTCATGATGATGACGGGCAGGCCCGGCAAGCGCTCGCGCACCATCTGCAGCAGGTCGAGCCCCGAGCCCCCCGGCATGCGGATGTCCGACACCAGCACTTGCGGGCTGTCGTGGTCGAGCGCACTCGCGGCGTCGCGCACGTTCGAGAAGCTGCGCGTCGCGAATTGCTCGCGCGCAAGGGCCTTTTCGAGCACCCAGCGGATCGATTGGTCGTCGTCTACTATCCAGATCGGCTTCATAAGATCGGTCAGAAAGCGTGTTGACGTGCAGTATCAGTCGAGCGGCAGCAGGATCTGAAACTCGGTGTTGCCCGGCCGGCTCTCCACTTCGATCAGTCCATCGTGCTGCTGCACGAAGTTCTGCGCGAGCGTGAGGCCGAGACCGTTGCCATCCTCGCGACCCGACACGAGCGGATAGAAGATGCGCTCGCGAATGTCCTCGGGAATGCCGGGCCCGTTATCGGTGATACGCAAGTCCAGTGCCAGCTTGCACAGGCGTTTGGAGATCGTGACCTTGCGCGCGATGCGCGTGCGCAGCACGATGCGCGCGTCGCCCTGCGCGATGCGCTCGCGCAGCGCCTGCGCCGCATTGCGCACGATGTTGAGCAGTGCCTGGATCAGTTGCTCCTTGTCGCCGCGCAGGTCGGGCACGCTCACGTCGTAGTCGCGCTCGATGGTCAAGCCGCGCGGAAACTCCGCGAGAATCAGCGCGCGCACGCGCTCGCAGACTTCGTGGATGTTCACGTCGCCGACGATATGCGGATGCCGGTGCGGTTCGAGCAGGCGGTCCACCAGCGTCTGCAACCGGTCGGACTCCTTGATGATCACCTGCGTGTACTCGCGCAGCTCGTTGCGGTTGAGCGCGTCCAGCTCGAATTCGAGCAGTTGCGCCGCACCGCGAATCCCGCCGAGCGGATTCTTGATCTCGTGCGCGAGATTGCGGATCAGATGCTTGTTGACGGCCGTGAGGTCGTGGATACGCTCCTCGCGGTCGCTCTTGATATGCAGTTCGTTCTCGAAGAGTTCGAGCAGCACATAGTCGGGCACGCTCTCGAGAAAACCCACCACCACGTGCACGTGCAGCGGCTCGCGGCCCGGGCGTTCGAGCATCGCGTCGAGACGCGTCGCGTGAAAATGCTGGTCGGCGATCGAGGCGATCACCGAAATGAGTTCGTCGGCGTTCGAAAACAGATCGGACCACACCATCTGCGCAAGCTGCTTGCGCGAGAGGTCGAGCATCGCCTCGGCCGAGGGATTCGCGAACGCGACGCGCAGCGTGCGGCGGTCGAGCACGAGCACGACCGTCGGTAACGCCTCGAAGCCAGGCAGTAGCCCCGAAGCGACGAGCGGCGTGTCGTCCGGAAGCGTTTGTGCGCGGCCCTTCGTGGTCTTGAGCAGATTCCTGGGCACCATATGTCGAACCGGGCGCTACAAATCGTGTTGGGTGTCGCGCACGCCGCAACGAAAAAGGGACGGCGCCGCCGTCCCTTTATGACCGTTCGCGACTAGCGCGCGCGTCGAAGAGGCGCCCTGCCCGCGTACTCCGCGGGCGCGGCGCCATCGTCGAATTACAGCGAGTAGTACAGCTCGAACTCGACCGGGTGCGTGGTCATACGCACGCGGTTCAGTTCGCTTTCCTTCAGGCCGAGGTACGCGTCGATCATGCCGTCGGTGAACACGCCACCGCGCGTCAGGAACTCACGATCCTTATCGAGCGCTTCGAGAGCCTGGTCGAGGCCGGCGCACACGGTCGGGATCTTTGCATCCTCTTCCGGCGGCAGGTCGTACAGGTTCTTGTCGGCGGCTTCGCCCGGGTGGATCTTGTTCTGCACGCCATCGAGACCTGCCATCATCAGTGCCGAGAAGCACAGGTACGGGTTGGCCATCGGGTCCGGGAAGCGCGTTTCGATACGGCGGCCCTTCGGGTTGCTCACGTGCGGAATACGGATCGATGCCGAACGGTTGCGCGCCGAGTAAGCGAGCTTGACCGGTGCTTCGAAGTGCGGCACGAGACGCTTGTACGAGTTCGTCGACGGGTTCGTGATCGCGTTCAGCGCGCGAGCGTGCTTGATGATGCCGCCGATGTAGTACAGCGCGAATTCCGACAGACCAGCGTAGCCGTTACCTGCGAACAGGTTCTGGCCGTCCTTCCAGATCGACTGGTGAACGTGCATGCCCGAACCGTTGTCGCCAACGATCGGCTTCGGCATGAACGTGACGGTCTTGCCGTACGTGTGCGCGACGTTCTGGATGATGTACTTCATCTGCTGCGTCCAGTCGGCGCGCTGCACGAGCGTCGAGAACTTCGTGCCGATTTCGTTCTGGCCCTGGCCCGCCACTTCGTGGTGGTGCACTTCGACCGGAATGCCGATCGATTCGAGCAGCAGACACATTTCCGAGCGGATGTCCTGGAACGTGTCGACCGGAGCGACCGGGAAGTAGCCGCCCTTCACGCCCGGACGGTGACCCGGGTTGCCGCCTTCGATTTCGCGAGCCGACGACCACGGCGCTTCATCCGAGCCGATCTTCACGAAGCAGCCCGACATGTCCACGTTCCACTGGACCGAGTCGAAAATGAAGAATTCGGGTTCCGGACCGAAGAAGGCCGTGTCGCCGAGGCCCGTGCTCTTCAGGTAGGCTTCAGCGCGCTTGGCGAGCGAACGCGGGTCGCGCTCGTAGCCCTTGCCGTCGGCCGGCTCGACCACGTCGCAGGTCAGGACCAGCGTCGACTCTTCGTAGAACGGGTCGATGAAGGCGGTGTTCGCATCCGGCACGAGCAGCATGTCCGAAGCCTCGATGCCCTTCCAGCCGGCGATCGACGAGCCGTCGAACGCGTGGCCGCTTTCGAACTTGTCTTCGTCGAAGTGCGACACCGGCACCGAAACGTGCTGTTCCTTGCCGCGCGTGTCGGTGAAACGGAAGTCGACAAACTTGACGTCCTCGTCCTTGACGAGTTGCATGACGTCGGCCACGGATTTACTCATAACCTAATCTCCTGATTAACGAATACGGCGAACGTTGCCGCCATCCCAATTCGGTTGATCCGGGCCGGCAGGCGGTCCGAATCGATCGCAGACATTAAAGCAGCTTCTGTGCCAAGGCGTGTCACAAAGATGACAAATCCTTTACTGGCGCGGATTCTAGCCGAAAATCCTTCGCTGTGGCGGGAGACAAAAACATTCCGCCCGCTCGTCGAATGCACCATTTTCGTGCAATCCCGGAAATGGCGCGCGAGGCCGACGCCATTATGGTGCAAATCCTCCCGCGTGCACCATCGGGATGCGATACGTCATGCCGCTTCAGGAAAGACACCTGCCTCGAATCCCCGATCACAGTCCCGCCGAAGCACCGCGCTAGAATAATCCTTTGGTTTAGTGACAAACAGGAGATTCGTGGTCATGAGTACGCTCGAACAGCTTTATCGCCAGGCCGACACACGCCGCGCCGAGCATCAACTGCCCTACGCGGGCGCGCTGTCGCCCGCCGAGGCCTTCGAGCTCCTGCAGCTCGATCCGCGAGCGCGTCTCGTGGACGTGCGCACGCGCGCGGAGCTCGACTGGGTCGGCCGCCCGGTCATCGGCGACGGCCAGTACGCCCATGTCGAATGGACCCGCTACCCGGGCGGCGTGCCCAACGCCGAATTCCTTGCCCAACTGAGCGCGGCCGTCGAGCCGGACGCGCCTGTACTGTTCCTGTGCCGCAGCGCCGCGCGCTCGAAACTCGCCGCCGTCGAAGCCGCCAAGGCCGGCTTCACGAAAGCCTACGATCTGCTCGAAGGCTTCGAAGGCGACAAGGACGGCCAGGGCCATCGCAAAACGGTATCGGGCTGGTGCTTCCGCGGCCTGCCGTGGATCGGCGCCTGAGCGCAGTTTCACGTAGTTTCACATACCAGCCCCAGCGTCCACCGGAGCGCGCCGCTCACTGCGCGGCGTTCGCTCCGGCCGGCTCCACGATATCCCCGCCCAGCAGGTGCACGCCTTCGCGCAGCTTGACGAATGCCGCCGCCACTGCCTCGGGCTCGCCCTTCACGCCCAGATCGATGTGCCGCCGTGCGTAGATGCCGCCGCGTTCGGCGTCGCCGACGCTCGGCAGGCTGAACACGCGCACGCCCGGAAAATCGCGCTCGATGCTCTCCATGAGCGGCGTGAGCGTCGATTCGGGCAACTCGAACACGAGCAGCGAGCGCTCCGCATGCGGCGTCTGATGATGCAGATGCGCATAGTGCGTATCGAGCACCCACTCGATCATCGGCCAGGCCATCACCGGGAAGCCCGGGACGAAGTGATGGTCGCGGATCGAATAGCCCGGGATCTTGTTGTAGCCGTTCGGGATGATCTCCGAGCCCACCGGGAACGTGCCCATCTGGAAGCGATGCTGGTTCTCGGGCGAGTTGAAATCGACGGTCTCGCCGGCCTTGGTCATGTCGCGGATGCGCTCGCGGATCTGCACTTCCGCGTCCGGATGCAGCGCGAGCCCGACGCCGAGCGCCGCAGCCGTGCACTGGCGCGTGTGGTCGTCCGGCGTCGCGCCGATGCCGCCCGTCGAAAAGACGATATCGCCCGAGGCGAAACTGCGGCGCAGCGTATTGGTGATCCGTTGCGGATCGTCGCCGATGTATTCGGCCCAAGCGAGCGAGAGCCCACGCGCGCCGAGCAGTTCGATGACCTTCGGCAGATGCTTGTCGGTGCGGCGGCCTGAGAGGATCTCGTCGCCGATGATGATGACGCCAATTGCCATGTGTTACCTCGA
>Ga0131853_10004000_pt1 | contig 26436 bp, 30 predicted proteins | sample TergutLab28metaG_FD_92764 | JGI IMG/M metagenome (GOLD analysis project Ga0131853, IMG submission 92764) | Labiotermes labralis P1 segment gut microbial communities from Petit-Saut dam, French Guiana - Lab288 P1 (version 2) (version 2) | ecosystem: Host-associated > Arthropoda: Insects >... | reverse complement strand
TCGGCTTTTTTTGGGGTTTTGGTTTTTTTTTTTTGGGGGGGGGGGGAGGTGCATCACCAGTAATTCTTAACCTTTGGAACTTTCAGTTAGTGGTTAAAATTTCATATCAACTGCATTACGTTGAGGAATGCAGCTGCCATTGCCTGCTGGATAGGCAGACCCCATCTGGACACAGTAGCAAACAGCAAAACACTGCCTTCCCTGTAAATCAGACAATGATTCTCCAGTCATCCAACCAGTAGCCGAGTTACTATGCCGACTGTCCTGTGGGGAGGAGCGTTTGCTTCGCTGAGTTCACCCAGTTTTAGGAAGGACAGTTATGTTTTTAAATGAGACTGAGTGTATGTAGATATGTTTCATTTTGCAGATATGTACCATGAAGTTGTCAAGAAATGTCAAGAATTGGAAGTTTTAGTAAATCAGAACTCATTCCAACCCAGTGTTCCTGTTGGTGATTCACTGAGGTATTTCATTGCTGTGCTGGATTCATTATTCTTAGTTTAGTGCAATTCAAAGAAACATACAGATTTATTGGGAAAGAAAAAGGTCTTGGAAGATGTCTCTTGGATATTCGAGAAGGAAATTGGGTGATTGTATTTAAAATCAATAGTACAAGAAGAGGTAACAGATGTCACAAGGATGTTTTGGGATGGTGTCTTAAGGCTTGGAAAATACTCAACAGTATACTTGGTTTGGGGAAGGAACACTTCTGGTGTATGTTCAAGTCAGGTGTGTGTTCTTCTGCCCCTCAGACAGTGGGCATTTCCCACCTGTCAACATCTGTTACAGATGTAGAACACAAAGCAAGAGCAAGGCTGTAGATAGAACAGTAGCAACAATGCAAGTGACAGCTGGTGGGAACAGTGAAAGGCACATGGTTTTGTAACAGGTAGTCAGAGGTGTAGAACACATTTTCTTTCTTTCCTTCAGTAGACTTAATTTGTTACACAGTTTTAGTTGTTCATAACTTCATATTAGATTTTTTAAAATTCCATTGCGTTGTAAAGAAATAAGATTTTATTGTACAGCATTTAAACTTTGAGTTCTTCGCATATTGTGTGTGTTTTATGTATCTGATGTTTTTAGAACAGCAGAGTAATGGACAAAATCACAATGTGCAGATAGTTAATAATTCATTTGATAATGTGGCATGGTTCAGATATGTGGGAATGACACCAAGAAATCCAAATTGCATGCACAAAACATTAAGAACAGATGAAATTCAAGGAATGCCTGCTTCTATCTAAGATCCTATGTCTCCCTGTTTACTGTCTAAGAACAAAGGGATTAAAATTTACAGAATAATAATTTTGTCTCTTGTTTTGTATGGTTATGAAACTTGGTCCACATGTTACGGGAAGACCATAGGCTGAGGGTGTTCAAGAATGGGGTGCTGAGGAAGGTATTTGCTTCTATGAGGGAAGGTGTAATAGGAGACTGAAAATTGCATGATGAGGAACTACATGATTTGTGTTCCTCATGATATATTATTTGGGTGATAAGATCATGGCGGATGAGATGGATGAGGCAAGGGGCAGAAGTGAAATGCATAAAGGAGTTTGGTGGTGGACCTGAAGGCAAGAGATTACCTGGAAGATATTGGCATAGGTGGGAGGATAATATTGAAATAAATCTTAAAAAATAGGATGGGAGGTTGTAGAGTGGATTCATCTGGCTTATAATAGAGACATGTGGCATGTTCCTTTCAACCCAGAGATGAGCATTCAGGTTCCATAAAATGTGAGGAAAATCTTGACTAAATGAGGAATTGTTGGATTCCCATGGAATTAGTTAGTTAGTTAGTTAGTTAGTTGGTTGGTTGGGTGGTTGACTAGTTATTTATTTAGAGTACATATGTTGTGTTACAGTGTAAAGAATTGTTGTATTTTCTTGTTTTTTGGTTCAGCTACAACTAGTTGTCATTTACAGGAGGCTGTGTCATTTGGATATTAATGAAAATGGAGCTGATGGGATACTGGATAATTCAGAACCAGTTACATATTGCTTACAGGCTCTTTTGGCCATTGAAGTACTCCTTAACCCAAGCTCAGACACCCAGATGTTTGTCAATGAATTGCTGATGGTCCATAGATTGAAGGTAATGTCACAGGGTGTGTTGTTATAAGTGGGTTTCGAGTTTTTGAATCAAAAAGTGTATATCTATATTCATTCATATCATGTAAATAATTTAATACCATATCCTGAATTGATTGTGGTCCAGAAATTCAAAATAAAGGCACTTGTTGGATCGCTGGTTGTGCCCTAACTTTGAGTTACTTCACCTAAAATACATTCACACTCAATCAGAGAATGAATAGGTGGTCCTGTAGAGCAGTGGTTCCTGTAGTGCTCAAGAGAGTTTCCAGGGAATCTACAATTACCATCCCTAGTAACAAATGCTCATTTTACAGAATTTTTGAGTGAGTTATATTGTGGCCATAAAGGAAAGAAGAAGTCGCTGTAATTTTGCGGTATATTGAAACTGCAGTATATGTATGAAACCCCCTGTACAGTAATAGTTAAAGAAAGTAGTCTAAGTAGTTGTTGAAGTTATAGTGTGCAGACCACAAAAGTTTGTGTATGCTTTACTTTGTGCTTCATTGTGCTCAGTTTGATATGCCTTTATGAGATAAGAGGTTCTCATGGTGGTAACTATGAAGACGCTGTCTTGGGGGATGTGGTGCCGTGTAGTTTGGTAGTCTGGGTTCCAGTAGTTTTGAGGAAACTGCTACTGCTCTCTTGGGTGCAAACATGATTGTCTTTTGCCCTGAAGATGGGAATTAGACATTCGTGTGAAACAGCTGTGTGTTTATATGCAACTACAGGGAATCAGATCCCTGAAGACAGTGTGCTTCAAATGTTCCTTGATGTTATATTAATGTGAACCTTTTTAATTATATCAAGTTTTTAATGTGTATATTCTGTAGGTCTGACAGTCAGTCAGTTCTTCAAAACCAAAATGTACATGCAGCAGACAAGCTGGGAAAACACTGCTGTAGAAAGTTTGACGTGTGATCATAATTGCTTATGGTTGATGTAGTACAGTGTTGTAAAATTAAAATGATGCTGTAACATAGTAAAATATAGAAATGATTTTTAATTCCATTTGTCTCTTATAAGTTGACTATCAGCAGTACATACTTCTGTATTAAATAGTGCACCCAAGATTTGAGTTTGTGCTTACAAAGGATGTTATATTGTTCCATGCAGGGTTACAACATGCCTCGCTTGTATTCGGAGGTTATGCGAGCGTGTCTCATCACCCTAAATGATGTGTTGGGGACGAGTATTGAATCACAGTGGGGTGCTTTTACATTCCTTAAGGTGCCACACATTCTGCGACAGCTACACTTCACTATACGAGGTTGGCAAATTGGTCATACAGGGATTGTGAGAGGGCATATTGCACTGGAAGTTGTGACTGTAGCCCATTTAAGCATGCATAAGTTTGCATGGAGATGGTGTTTAGAAACTGTTCATTCAAATCTGATATTGCATTGGATTTGTACTATATTTGCATGAACAGGTCTGAGTGTTAGGGTTGTTAACCAAAAGCTTGTTATTCTAGAGACACAGGAAATAAATGAAATATGCTATGTGTGCTGTATAGAGTGAAAAATTATCATGGAATGTTACTAAGCACAACAGTTATTTATCATTTATAAATATATGATACACCAATGGGCTGTATCTTCACCTCTCCTTACACTTCATGATGTTTTAGTTAATTGTACTGAGAACTTACCATTTACCTTTCCTGATCTTTTTTCTTAAATGAGGCTCTTATGACTGCGTTATGACAATACAGGAAGTGCAGTTACTGGGGTTTTAATTAAATTAGATTAAGTTTGGTTTTAATGTTGTGGGGCTGGGGTAGTGTAGTCGGTATAGCAACTTGCTATGGACTGGCTGGTCTGGGTTTCAGAACCTGGTGGGGGCAAGAGATTTTCTTTTCTCCATCCAGGCTGGTCTTGGGACCCATCCAGCCTCTGTGATGGGTAATGGGGTTCTTTAATGAGTGCATGACATTGACCACCCTCCCCTGTGTAGTGCCAAGATTAAGTCTGTGTTAGTGCTATATCTCTGCTCTTCCTCTTTGTATGTATTGGCATGCTATGGTATAGTGTTGGTATTTAGGCATGTTCACAATATTGTGAAAATCGACTATTAGTTTCATCTTGTCTGTCCGTCCGTCCACGCGGAACAACTTGGCTTCCACTGCATGGATTTTCATGAAATTTGATATTTGAGGATTTTTTAAAATCTGTCAAGAAATTAAATTTTCATTAAAATTGGTCTAGGATAAGGGGTACTTTACATAAAGACCAGTCATCATCATCATCATATATCTTTCATGGATTTGGGCCATTTGTTGACCCATTCCGGTCACACTTATCCAGAAAATCTCTTCAAAGTTCTACCAAGATTCCCTTGCCAGTAGGGGAGTAGCGTTTCATTACCCTGGGTAATCTATTTCGAGGCATTCTATTTACATGTTGTATGAAGACCATTATACAGTCTTTATCATATCTTGCTCATTTCTTCTTAGAATGAGAAATGTTTCAGACACAAGTTGTAGAGAAAATCAAAACACACGTTATATTCAGTAACTTTTTTTTGAAAGTCATGCTGTTTATGATACAATGTGGAAGAATATTGTAGAGTGGGGCGGACCACAGATGAAAGTATGGCGCATATGCATTGCTTGCTGGATACCTAAGACTACAGACACACATGCAGGTTATGTAATACACTTAGCTTTTCCACTGCAACAATGGTTGCATGAAAATGCCTCATTGTTATGTTATAAGTACATTGTTTGTTTTGTTATGTTGTAGTTTGAATTGTTTAATGCATGGACATATGTGAATAGACACTGCAGTACATTCAGAGTTTATGAAGATAAGGGTAGTGTGTGTGTGTGTGATGTGATATATAGTTTGATAGACAGGTACCCGTGTTTCAGGGGGACCTTCTGCCTCCATTTTCATGATAGATACCTTTCATTCTGAAGATGGAACATGATACTGTCTACCAAACTACATGGCATAACCCGCTAGAAGACAGTGAGCTTTATATTCACTACTGTGGTAACCTAAAAGCTTACAATCCAAGTGTATTTTTTTTTTCTTGCTACAGGAGGTGAGAATAGTGACAGATCGCAAGAAAAGCTGGAGTTCTCACAGGATGTGGTGGATGCCTTGGAGCTACTCCTCCAGTACACACCATTGTTGGACATTTTGGACGCTAAGTGTTCATGTAACTGTATAGAGTGTCTGCTCAAAGAACTCCTGAGGAACGGTTTGGTCACCGAGAGTCATGTTACGCATTTTACCAGTAAGAGGTGTGTCTTGCCACCAGCGCTTACTTTCCAGGATGAGAGGTACTGTATTACCGCGCATTTTTCAGTTTGCCAGTTTTGATGGAGTTGACCAGCATGCCAGCATGTGACAGTAGTTCTCAGTGTGTTAAGTTTCCTTCATTTGCAGTTTAAATGTATTGCCTCCCAGAAAAACTTCAAATGGGAATCTGTTGTGGGTGTTCTGAGGTATGACCATTTGTAATTTGCTAGGCAGGAAGCAGCGATTGTGCTGTGTCTGTCTTTATTGTAGAACAACTGTATTTCTACCCTGATGATGGAGGCAACAGTTTCCTGCAAAACATTGGTATGTATCTGCATAATAACGTGGAGTCTGATATTGCAAATGACCATAGTCTTAAACAAATTTGCAGACTCTGCAACAGATACAATAAATAATCAGACACCAAAGCCAAATTTTAGTATATGCGTTTGACTTTCACTGAACTTTTACAGTGACATTTGCCCCATTTTTAACTTTCAAAGTGTATAATTTAATTAGATACAGGAGAAATCTGTGAAAAGTAGAGGAATATAATTATTGATATATGCAATATTTTTTTCAGTTATGTGCCAAGTCTAAAGTGACAAGTGGTTGGTGTGTGCATGTTATGACACGGAGACATGTCTTGTAAGTGCAGCCTGTCAGTGCCTGTTAAGTGACTGAAATTTTTTGTCCTGTCAGCAGAAACATTTTTGTTACTCATTACCATCAGTTTACTGAAGTTCATGACACTAATAAATAATTAAATTTCTCATGTAAGTTGACAGAATTCCAAACACTTTTATCATTCATGGCAGTGGTTCTTACTTGGAGGATACCTGTATGTCCGCAGGTTATGTGAAGCCATCTCAGGACATACAAGACATATTTCATTACTGTCAAACACAAGTCATAAATGTTAGTAAAGCATCTTGACTACTGTCTTTGTACAACTTTCTGTGTGCATAGGGTAGATAAAGGTTGATAACCAAAAAGGGGCAGCTGGGATAGTATAGTCAGTGTAGTGACTAGGCCATGGGCTGGACGATCAGGGGTTCGAAACACATCAGGAGCAAGACATTTTTCTTGTCTTCATATCTTCCAGACTGGCTCTGGGGCCAACCCAGCATCTGGGTATTGGGAGTCTCTCCTGGGGGTAAAGCTGCCTGGGCATGATGTTGGCTACTTGCCCTCATCCACCAGTGAAGCTAAGACTGAGTAGAGTTATGCCTCTGCTCCCCATATATATATCTTCATGGTGTGGACAGAGACAGTTCTATGTTTACATTTAAAATTGAGGGAAAAGTGAAATGTATATGTGATTATCTTGTTGTTGTGATAATAAACTGTAACATTTGAGGTAAAAATGGAGAGGGGATATGTGAAAGTTTTATTGTAATCTGAAGGGGTGTGCTGAGTGAGAAGGATTTAGAAATGCAGACTTATGGTGAGTCGTCACTTGATTGCAACCAGCAAATGCTGGAATGAGAATGGGAGCCAGAAATTATGTCAGGTCTTTGTACCCATAACCTTATAATTGCAAGATTTATGACAGAATGGAGGATGATTGCGTCACATTTCCTGTATAAATGCATAGACTGAGAATTTTTAGGGTAAAATATTCATATGCTTTGAATTCAGACTTGCCTCATGTTTGATGAATGTGAAACTGCGAAGCCAAATGAACTTCATGATTCTTAAATATCTGGCATGTTGGTAAATGCGCGGGAATACAGTAAGATGACACCACAGTTGTGTAATGAAATGTTAGGTGAATATGATATTATGGAGGGGTTCTTATTCGGCAAAATAAGTGTGAGAGACTTATATTCAATGCGCATATGTATGACACCTAGAGTAATGTTTTCTGTTAAAAATTTCTTACATAATATTATCTATCTTGAAGTTGGTCTATTTTCTGTGCTGTTCACTTTGAGTCACTGTGTAGTGAATGTGCTTGTCCTCTGCTCCACCTGTTTGTCAGCCATGCACCCATGCAGTCCGGCACAGTATGAATAACAAGTACCATTAATCTTTATGTGACCATGTTGGTATTTAAATTTTAGCAAATGATTTATGAAAAAGTATTATTTGAGCAGAAAAAGATAAAATTGTGAAATTAATAGCATTTTGTGGAAAATAGAACAGAGGTTAGGCAACCATGTCTTAAAAATGCATCAAATTTCCTTGTTATCAAAGTTATAAAATGAATTTCTGGGGGTGTTTTTTTACTTGTGTTTGTATATGGGAAGTCATTTAACCTTATGCACACACACACACACACACACGTAAAAAAAAAAACCCTAGAAATTCCATTTCGTATGTTTAGGCAACAAGGAAATTTGCTGCAGTGCTAAGACATGCTGCATAATCGCTGTTTTATTTTCTAGAAAATGCCGTTTATTTCATAATTTTATCTTTTTTGCTATTCAAAAGATACTTATGTTTTCAAAAACCATGTGCCAAAATTTAAATACCAACCCTGTCAGTTAAAGGTTAAAATTTAATCTTGTCACTGGCACCCATAGTATTAAACTGAACCAGGGTTTGCAGCTCTGTGCATTTAAGTTCTATGTTGAAGCTTATATAAATAACAGGATTACATTCTTCTGGGATGTGTTGCTGTGTGGCTATGTGTATGAGATTTAGGTGCCATCTGCTCAAGCACACTACATCACATCCCATGAGACTCTAATCTGAATGCTAATTGCTGTGGCTGTCTTAGAATTCCTCTCACATCTCTGTCACAAGAGTCTGTGGAAAATGATCACTTTATATTCTGAGAAAAAAATTGAACCCCACAGGTAAACTCTTAATTAAAATGAAGCGTCTTTTGTTATTGTACTTTGAAGCATGTAGTATGCATTGTTAACCACTGCCATATAAGGGATTAATCTCTGCATAGAAACTGGGAGATGTGGTAGATGTTAGAACAGTTGTGGTAAAGCAGTTACCTACTAAACAGGGAAGCAATGACTGCAGCAATACAGAAGTTGGATCAGTCAGCCACTCAGGCTCCGTCGATACCAAAAGTCATAGTACGAGCTGAACCGACACTGGCCAGAATATTGAAGACATTGGATGCTGACTACGTCAAGGTGCAGGTGAGACAGCAAAACATAACTATGAGAAATGCGCTAATGAATAGCGGTAATTTTACCACTACTTGCTGTGTAATAACCCAGAAGAGCACAGTTCTTATCTACCTCGTGGCGGAAGCCCAAAGTCATGAAACAAAACTGTGTTCTCTCTGAGTATTATATAAAACTGATACTGCTATTTTGGTTTTCTGTCTGTCTCTTCATCTGTCACAGACATAATAGGAAATACTGAGAGATGTGAAGTTTACCCGATACACCTGCTAAAATATGAGGTAGTCAGGGACATTGAAGTTGTAGAAATGTTGTGGTAGTGTTTTGGATGTGAGTTGAATCCTTTTTTCCAGTATTTTGCTTAATTGAATAAATAAACTCTAATTTCATATTACAGTTGTTCATTGTGTAAATTGCTACCAGTCTGTCCCTAACAACAGGTGTGCATAGACCAATAAGACAACTCCAGTACACCGTAGTTATCATTGGCTATGCCCAACATTATCACACACCACATACTAAACAAGCGACATCTTCTGAGGATGACCCCCCCCCCCCAAAAAAAAAAATTCTTTAGAAGAAGAACTAACAGACTGCACTCTCTCACCCTCTCACTATGACACTGCTTTGCTGTTAATTACTTGTAATACATTTTATGAGTTTTAACACTTTATATTGTTATGCATGTTGTAAACCCAGGGACTGTGATCTCGTTCTGACCATGCAAAAATTAAGTGTAATTGTAATTTTCCCCTCATATATATTAATGGCCCGGAATGACCACCTTGTGGTTGAAACAAGTAGCCTTGTAACTTGTAAACATTTGAATTTCATAATTTCAGCCATATTCTTTCTTGATAAAGTTAGAATGTGTATATTGTGAGACACATAAGGAAAAGCACCATGTCCTGGCTGAAGAGTGGGACTTTGGCTTCTGTTGTACAATGCTGTCATACCTGTTTTTCTTATTCATGTACATCAAAATTCTCCATGAATTTATAAGACACTTGATGTGATTGTCATGTCCTTAGAGGTCTGTAATCCCATATTGTGCTAGCTCGGTGAAAATCGAAAGTGGGAGCAATACAGTGCCGTTAAGTTTAAGACCCTGAAAAACTGTGGGGAAATAGCCACTTGCAAGTCTTCGCCATAGGTGGAAGGATAATATTAAAATGGATCTTCAAGAAATTGGTTGGTGGGAGGTGTGGACTGGTTTGATGAAGCTCAGTATGGTGATAGGTGGCGCTTGTGGCACTAGTGATTTCTGTGATGAACCTTTGGGTTTTGTAAAATGCAGGTGACTTCTTGACTGGCTAAGGAACTGCTAGCTTATCAACAAGTAAGTAAGTAATTAGTTAGTTAGTTAGCCAGTAAGTTAGTTAGGTATGGATGTTTGAAGAATATGAACTTGTAGTGAAAGTCATTTTTACATATGCGTACATTGCACAACTAGCCTGGCTGTGCCTGGAATCTGCATTTAGATATCTGTTTGATACTGATGAATTACAAATCATTGAAATTATGCGTTTGAGATTTTGTGTTGAAACAGGCTGTTCTGGGGTATGATGTTTCATCACTGGATAGTCGGTTCCTGATGTTGTGAAGGTGCACAGTGCCTTTATCTTCAAGGTCTGTGGAGGTCTGAAAAGACATGACATCATATCACAGAAGAAATGAGGCCTGGACCACCCTGCTGTGGAAATCTCAGTACTTGTTTGACTTCCTAAATTTTATTTCAAATGCTTCATTGATGTAAGAACAGTGAACACAGTGATGGTGTGAATCCTTGAGGTTATGTCTGAGAAATTTTATATAGCATTGAAATCTGTACTGGTAAGGGGTATTGTCATAGATGAAAACATAGCTGCACTTTGTAGAATGAAGCTTGAAGAAGGGAATATACTATAACTTCTTCCAAGAACTTTTTGTTATGAAATAGTCTTCATGATTCCTGCTTGGATATCTTGTGCTACTAATATTGTGTATGCAGTATTCAGTATGTGTGGTTTTGCTTTGCATCTTCTTGGACATATATTCCAAAAGCACCTTTATACCTGTTACTGCTATTTATGACATATTCTGAAACTGCTGAATCAAATGTTTTTTTAGTTCAGTTTCTTTGAGTGATTCAGATGGAAGATGTGATTTCTGTTCTGTATGTGACAGGTATGAATGTAAATGTAAAGAACAGAACTTGAGAATTCAGGTAAATATTTGCAACATTGGAGGGTTTATCTGGTTTGTGTGAACATTGCAGGAAGCACTACTGAGTGTACTCTGTCAGGTGCTCACAGGAAAGAGCTTTGAGCTAATACTGGCAGTGGCGGCGGTAGAAGGGAAGTTGCGGACATTCGTGACCAAGCTGTTGAAGTTCAATGAGTGCAGTAAGCAAATTGGCGGAGAGGGAGGGAAGGCTTCACAGACAAGGGCCATGTTGTTTGATGTTACATTTCTGATGCTGTGCTCTATTGTTCACACATATGGCCCTGAGGTGAGCTGGTTGTTCTCAGGTTGTTTTGTTTAGTCTTTATGGTGTGGAATTTGTTTGTACCTTTTTGTGATGGTCCTGCATTGGATAATTTTTTCTGTAGTGTTACAGATTCATACCTTTGAGAAATCAGCTAGTTTTTTTCTTTCATTGGACAGCTTTAGCTCTGTAATTGTGGATTCTACTCACACTCATAATGTCAGAATTTGTTTATGGTGTCCTGTGTTGTGGGGTGTCAGTGTAGGCTATGCTGTGGGACTGATCTGCTGGTCAGGGAGATAGGTTAAATGTTTCAGTGGTTTCGCTGCAACAAAATTATGTGTCAATGAAAACAGGCTTGAGGGCCTAATTAGTGACAGCTGAAGAAGTTGGAAACACCCAGGACAGACTTGAACTGTCAGAGACAAAAATTACTGATGGTGGGACTGACATTCTGCACATACATTAACGTTTTGCATATGGTCTTTTAAATGCCAGATTTCCGCTATGGCTGGAGCAGAGTTTAATTTAAATGCCCATGGTCGGATATTGTTTTCTGTCTTGGACAAAAAGGATGTACCTTTAATAGGACATTATCCAGTTCATCTATTCATGGTTAACTGTTGAAGAGTGGTGATTCTGTATGTGATTTGTGATCCATGTGCCATTGCTAATTACATGAAGACTTTAATTCCTGTTATAACTGAAGTAATTATGGTTGCAGATGTAAAATATGCTAATTTTTGTGTCTCTGGTCTTACTGAAAGCATGTAGTGTGAGTTCCGGGTGTGACAGTTCATATCACTTCGGAATACAAATTTTAAATCCTCTGGCAGTATTTAATTGGCAGGAGTATTTTAGTTCCTTGGTAACAATTTATCCTCTTGGAGTAAGTGTTCTGAAATGTTTGTTTTACACTAATGGCAGTGATATTTTAACTCATATATAATAATATGAATTTTGAAGAAATACAGTGCTTGGGCTGCTGGACATTCATTGTCGCAATAATGCATCTACACAGCTAGGAAGGGTTTCAGGATAGATTAAAATGTTTTGTATGTGCAGTGATGAACACACAAATAGTCTGTGAATGTTGTGTGATGTATTGCTGGCTGATAACATTTGTCTAACAAGCAGTGGAAGGTTCAATGGGATTGCTCAGTTGTGGATATTCAAATACTGTCAGGTTGTTCTGTCTGAAGAGGGAGGTGATTCCTTCTTTGAGCAGTGGGTCAGGGAGTGCATGGTGGAACGTGGACGACCCAAATCGCCTGACCAGATGCTACAACATTGTGACTCTGCTAGGGTTGATGCTCTTCTTGCTCAATTCAACTCTGCTGATGGAGATTTTAAAACTAGGTATGCCAGGCACTTGATCCTTTTTATAACAAGATGCCGCAGAAATGCATGGACACTGTAGTGGAAATTGTAATCACATTTAGTCCATTCTTGAAGTTTTGTACACAGACGCCTTGGAAAAAAGACCCATGACGACTCCATTCTTATGGGATATGATGCTTTGGCAGTGGGTGAGTTGTTTCCATTGTTTCAGACAAACTTAGTAGTTTCATGTTCAGGGGTCTGTGGTGTAACCAAACATTGTTGGTATAACAGAGAGAGCAATTGCAGGCGTCAGTTGCAGTCAGTTTGGTACTGTCCATCTTAAATTTGAACTATCAGTGTGCATTCAAGAGCCATTGGTGATAGGTAGGAGGGGTTGCATACATAGAGCTTTAAACAGGAAAATGGTAAGCAGCAGACAGTGGAATTGGGTGACTGATGCTGGCAGTCGACTACGAGAGCAGTGTGAGTGAGGTGGTGTATGGTGTGTGAACCTAATACAACAGGTTACAAGTTCTGGAATGAAGTGACGGTTGGTGTTTCATTTATTAGAATGCGATTTGTATTTGATTAACTGAACTGGCTCAGACTTTATGCCATAGATACAAATAAACAGATAATTAGGATAGTGAAGACTCTATCAGATTCGATAAACCCCACCCGTATCCCGTAAGAAGTTTCACCCCATCGTACTGAACATGTCGGAGCATTCGAGGTACAAAGGGCAATCATGTGCAGCGGGTCCAAGAAGAATGCCAGCCTAGGCCCATCAGACCTCGAGGCTCCTGAGGATGAAGGCAGGATTTTATTTCATAATGCTGTGAACCAATTACTCACTGATACAGTGTCACATCCCAGAAGAAAGGAGTATTCAACCACAATGCTGTAATAACCGTAAGACTTGCAAATAGAACCATTCCATTCATTCATTCAATCCATTGCACATGCAGAATGCGACGATTCCTTGCCGTTTTCAGGAGCTTTTTCTATTCCTCTCTGTTATGTACTTTTTCCTAGCACCCTCCTCCACCAACTATTCTTCCATCTTCTCTCACCTCATTTTGCCATCTATTTCTTGGCCTACCTCTCAATCTTGTTGTTCCCAAATTCATATATAATACCGTTTTGGGAATTCTATTTTCTTCCATTCTCTGTACATGCCCAAACCAAGGTAATGTGTTTAACCTAATTGTCTGTGTTACAATAGGTTTTTAAACACCTGCATAAATTTCTTTATTGGTTAATATCCTCCAATTTTCTTTTTTATTTATCATATACTGGGTCTAAAATTCTTCTGTACACTTTCCTTTCAAAAATGTTCAATTGCTTTCAATCTTTGTTTGTTAGTGTCCCAGTTTCTGATGCATATGTTAACGTTTTGTCTATTATTGTGTTCTTTAGTCTTAATTTTAGTTTCTTTGATATGTTTTTAGCAAATAGAAGCATGGTTGTTGGAAATGATAACAGTTGGGCTTACATATTTTTGTCTGCTGCTATATTATTATCAATTTAATCAAGAAATCATGCCTCTTGTCGTGTTCCAGCCAAGTAAAGTGGCATGAAGTGTGCCTCCATGTCCCAGCAGCAATCAAGGAGGTGCTGCTTGCATGGGAGCATGGAGCAGTCACAGCCAATGATGTGAAACGAATCCTTGATGCAATGAGGTCACGGATGTGCTGTCTTCCAGTCTGTGCTGCTGCATGGCTCTGCAGCTATATGCAGGTTTCTGTTTTCTCATACAGAAATTACCTTTGAGAGTGTGCGTGTTTTGAATTGGTGTATAACGTAATAACTCTGCCATTGTCTTGATAAACAAGTAACTGAAAATAACGCGCACACATACCATATTTTCTGCACTGCAATGAAAAGTTTAAACAATACAGCTGTTATCCTAACCATGCCATCTGCCTGTCTTACTGTATACATCTGTTCGAAAGCTGCTGAAGTGATGTTCATTAAGTTTGATACTTGTGCCTTAACTTATTTTTGTTTTGATAAAGTTGGACAAGAGTAATGGACACTTTATGTAAATACCTGAATTTCTTTTTGTACACATGTTATGCCCATCAGACTCTTTCTGTGAGTCTTGAGCTTTTTGAGATGGTGAAACAAAGTAGAGAAATTGTGCCAGAATTGTTGTGCTGGGCATACATTTCCTAACTTGTTTTGTGATTTTATTACTTTAGCATCTGATAAGCAAGGAGCTGTTTTGTGATAAGGAACAAAAATATATTCTGTTGAGTGTTTATATCATAGTGTTTATATCATAGTACAAGGCACTCATGCGTTTTTTGTATGGCATTGGTTTCTTTCTAATGTGTAATGGAGAATCAGTGTGTTACTATACCGTTTGTACCTTCATGTTCACACAAGCCACAATGATTTGACAAGATAGGCAGTGTATATATAGCAGAATGTTTTGGTGAACCTGGGTAATCACTGTTGCAATGGAAATGCAATGGGTGTGTTCTGTGTATATTCTTGAGCGATGGGTTATTGTCAACAGTATAAAAATATTTAGTGTTGCACACAGATGCTTGTGTGGCCAACTTATGTCACTGGAAACAATAACACATCCCTAGGTCTTCATGTGAAGTGCCAGATATTTCTGTCTGATTTTAACAAAATTTGGTGTTTTGTAGACACTTTCATAAGAGTCCCAAGTATCACATTCCCGTGGCTGCGCTGATACATGTTAACAGACAGACAGATGGACAGACACGATAGAGCTAAGAGACGCATTCCGCTGCTGTGCTTTTGTGCCTAAAAATGGCCATCTTGTGGGATGTGATGTTATATGATCAGGTGCAATAGAAATAACATTCCAGAGGGACCTTCTGCCTCCATCATTAGGGCATGTTATTCTGAAACATAAGGACCTACATAGTGTATTCAGTATAGTGAGTAGGCTGCAGGTTGGATGATCCAGGGTACGAGTCCTGGCAGGGACAAAAAATTGTTCTCTTCTCCAAAATGTGCGGACTCTGTCTGGAGTCCACCCAGCCTCTTATGCAAGGGGTACCAGGGCTCTTTCCTTGAGGTTTGAGGCCTGTCACTTACCTCTATCTTGTGCTGAGGTTAAGAATGAGTGGAGGAATACTTCTATTCCCCCTTCAGGCCTACTTGGTCTAGCACAGACAAATGTACCTTTTTGGGGGGGTTGGTTGGCTGAAACATCAGTATATATCGGCCAAAGCACAGGATATCACATCACAGAAGACAGCAGTCTTCAAAGCCATTGCTTTGAGATCCTGAAGTCTCACCAGGTGATATGTGTTACAGATCTTACACCAGGATGCGCTTCTGAAGCCCCTAAACATGGTGCAGCAGTTCCTCACGCCACTGTCAAACGAAGATATGTCACAGCAGGATAACTTTAAGGAGAGGCAAGTGTCCTCTGTATTAACTGACTGCGGTATCAGATTGCTCCCCTCTTTCAACATTTTGTCGTGATAGACTGTACAAACATCTTTTTGGTAATAACTGTGACATTTAATGGAGGTAATGTTAAAGCACATTACTGTATGTGTATACTATTTTGATAAGTACAGACAGCACAGCACATTCTTATCAGGATTGCTGCATTGGGTACTGACATTTCTGTTGCCTCATTTATTGTCGAAACCAGCTTGGGACCACAAAATTCCAGAGCTTATTGGGGATGTTAAAGCGATGATGAGTTTGTTTTTAAAGTATAAAGGAGTATTGCCAAGTAGAACAATTTGACATAAGCAGGAGGAAGAAGCTGGAAAATTCAGAAAATTACCCGCTGAAGGGCATCCATATTCTGTATTTGTCATTTAGCATTATTAAGTGAAGCTGAGCTGGGTTGAATAGGGGAAAAGATAAATCCTCACAAAATTTTGATCTTGAAACGTGAAGGGAAGCTATATATTGAGACTTAAGGGTAGATAAAAGGATAATATTAGGATAGATCTTAAGGAAGTAGGCTGTGACATCGTCAACTGGATTTATCAGCCTCAGTGTACGGTCAAACAGTGTGCTCTTGCCACTGTAGCAAACCTTGATGTTGCATACAAGGCAGAGATTTTCTTGACCAGCCGAATGTCTGTTAGCACCTGAAGGCCTGCAGTCCACATAGTATGGAAGATGGAAATAAAGAATTTTCTTGTGTAATGTTTAATTACTGGTGCCTACTGTAGTAATCGCTTTGCTGTGTGTCATAATTTTGATGTACACATTATAGAGGGTCATTTTATTTGATCTGTGGTCTGGATTTAACTTTCTGTTTTTTTTACAGGTCAGCTTTGATGTTCCAGATAATCCGCAAAATGCAGTATGATGTCCATCCACCGACCCAGTCGAAAGTCAAAGTGATGACACTGTCTCACAGGTAAGCAGGATCACAAAAGAATGTTGGACTTTGTAACCCTCTCTTTCAGCTTATTTTACTTAGTAGATTTTGTAAGAATTTTTTCAACAAAGACTGTTGAAGATCTTTTTACAGAAATGCTAGACACCTAATATCTTAAGAAATAGCCTGTTTTGGTTTTCTGTGTCCTTAAAGGTGTAATAATTGCTGTACAAAGTAAAAATACCTTAGAAAGGGATGAGAATAACCTTAACTCTGTGTGCCACCATAGTTTTTTGTAAGAAGCCAGTAGTTTCTGTGCCGGTGGAGAAATTCAGTGCCTCTATTGTAACCTGAAGGTTCATTATCACAACAGCCTGCAAAGAAGAGCTGAAAATGTGCCCAAAAATTTGGTCATAAAGCCTGAAGGGAAGAGGCAGCTTGAGAGATGGTGTCAAGTGAAGGATCGTATTGTATTATCACAAATGTTGAAGGAATAGAGTATGGGAATGTGGACTGAATATATGTGTTTCAGAAGAGTCAATTACAGATATGCGTTGTTCAACGATGGAGATATATTCTGAGAAATACGTCATTAGGCGATTGCGTCGTCGTGTGAATGTCGTAGAGTGTACTTATGCAAACCTAGATAGTGTAGCCTACTACACACCTAGGCTATGTGTTATAGCCTATTGCTCCAAGGCTACAAACCTGTACAGCATGTTACTGTACTGAATACTGTAGGCAGTTGTAACAGTGGTTTTATAATATTATAATATAATAATCTTATGGGACCATGTCATGTGCGGTCTGTAGTTACCGAAATGTTGTTATGCGGCATGTGCCTGTAGTTGGCAGTTGTGACCATGATAGTAATGAACTTCAGATTTAATGAGACAGGATTTCTTGACCGCAAGTGGTTTTGAAGAAGGACTGTATTCTATGAAGCGGGTTGTGAAAGCAGTTGTTAAAATATTGAAGCTCTAACCAGATTTGTCCAATGTAACATTTTCAAGCATCATCTCACGGCAACCGATCAGTGAACAGCTTGATTCTGTGTGGGCGGGCATCCAGCAGAGGGGGTGGGTCAACATTGAGGCAACACACTCACTCGAGAGCCTTCTCAACACTGGTGGATCACAGTGGTTTGTCACAAATTTAGTCAAGGTGAGTTCCATGATATTATTAATTAGAAATTAAATTTTGACCGTATGGTTAGGTATGACAGCAGAAAAGGTTTGTGTGAGATTTGAGGTTCTCATATCAGTGTTGATGAAGATTCAGGTTGACTGGTCTGTTATGTCACATTGACTGTAAGTAGCTGACAGAGTATCAGAGGCATGATGCTCGTCTGCAACAGGTACCAAGCAACACAGCATGACCTCTAAGGAAACTTGAACCTTTAAGTTAAGATTATTTATTTATCAATGAGTTGCATGATGAAATGTGATACTTGAACAGGAATACTGAAGCATTCAGACTGTTTTAAAGTATGGGTGTTTAGGATGGACTGGACAGAGGTGGTGAAATGAGATTTTAATGCCAGCTTTATGGTTCTCAGTAGCACGTTAATGAAGACTGAATTCTCGTGGGTTGCTCTGTCATGTCAAGTAATTGATAGTTGCCACCGTTTCAAAGGTGCATGGTACTTTCATCTTCAGAGTCAAGCAGTCCAAGAAGAGAGGCGTGTTCCTTTGAAATGTCTCTATTTATCGTTCACCATGGTTGAAGCATCCTAGAAAACTTGAATATTTGTGTGTGAGATATTGAAGTTTTCATGGCAGTGGGAAGTTTGGTCGTGGTCCTTGTGGGCATGACACTGCATGGAATTATAGGTGACTGCAGAGTTGTGGAGGAATGTATGTCCTGAGGAAGGAGGCAGCAGGTTTCTTGAAAATTATGGTAACTTAATGCATTGTCATATCCGAGAAGATCACATCCTCAAAGAAGCTGAATGTGACATCTGAAAGATTTGAATTGAATATATTTTTGTGTACTGGCAGGAAGTGTTGAAGTTCCGTTATCAGGAGGATCTGGACCGAGCAGTTGACCTAGCATTTGGGGTGTTCCACTTGGATATTGAACACTGCACACTTGCTCTGCTGATGCAGGTTTTGCCACAGTACCTGTATAACCGGCTGCAGTGAGTATCAACTGTGCACTTCACTGTCACTGAGCTGATGTACTCTATGAAGCTAATAGTTTCTCATTTAGTCATTCTGCAGTTTTTACTGTGACATTTGAGGTTCTTGCAGTGGTGAGTACATAACACAGTTATGGTCTGGGATGTTCCACTATACTGGATGCTGCACCAAGAGCATGCTGTTGTTTTCTATCCTGAAGCAGATGAATCCATTCCACACTTACTCACACAGTTTTTTTAATGATCCATTTTAAATTAACCTGTGTTTGTTTGGGTGTTCTGGGTGGTCTGTTGCATTCAGATTTTTCATGTGTACCATCCATATTACCAACAGTAGATGTATGTGTGTGTAAATCATCTCAAAATTTTTACAGGTAGATCTCAAAATGTATTTCTTGAAGAATGATCCTTGCTCTAGTCACATACGAATTTTTTGTGGGTTGGATAGTATGACAGTGAGTCAAATGAAAACTTTAAATATTTTTTATTTTTTATCATGGACGATATGTTGTGCTGAACCATGACTCATATCCAGATGTTTGGCTATTTCATTCACTGTTATGCAGCGATTTTCCTTCACGGTGGCTTCACCTGTTGCAGTGGCCTCTGGTGTCAGTCTTTGGTGTGCCTGACCAGGTCAAGGAGAGTCTGTTTCAGAACTAATATTGTTCATGGACTTCCTAGTCCACATGTACACTTGCTGTAATGACAGACATGCATCACTATAAAAAATGGGTGGCAGAATGCTGTTCTTTGGTGCATGTTGCAAGTGGGGCCGCCAACTTTACACTACTACTGCACCATTGTGTTGCATTCCTGCATCGTACTGCCACCTGTCGGCCACTCTTTAGAACATGAGTATCATTGTTGTCAACTTACAAGACAATCGAGCTGTGTTTCAAATTTTTATAGCACTTTTAAGGTTTTATTTGACTCTCCCTTGTATATCAAATGAGGCCGTGACTGGTTCGTTCCACTGAATTGTCAAGTTGTACGTCACTAACCAACTCATTTGCTGCTGTGTGTGATATCAGTCCCCTGCTGCGAAGTAGATGAGATCTGTTCTCTTCTGGGATATTACACAGCATATAGTGGTAATTCCTTACTGATGTTTTAGGACAACCTTCTTGGATTCTTGACCCTTTGAGATGGGGGGAGAGGTTGTCCTGAAATGTCGGTAAGGAATGACTACTATGTGCTCTGTGATGTCCCAGAAGAGCACAGATCTTATTTTCTGCTAAGTGATCTTAGCATTTCAGTGTCATTAACCTGCTTGTGCTGGAATTAAATGGCCCGGTGTACTCTAAAAAAAAAGTGGGTAATGAAATCGCAACTGTCACTCTGCATTTTCTGGCTGATGTCTGTGCATCCGTGGTGTTTATGCTGCACACACTGTGTTGACTGTAGTCGACTTCCAGCACCAAAGGGTTAATTAAACCTAAGATGTAGAGAGGGGGGTGTATAGGGTCTTGGCAGGGAAACCGGAGGTAAGGAGACCACTTGGGAGACCTAGGTGTAGATGGGTGGATAATATTAGGATGGATCCCCAGGAGGTGGGATGTGGGTATATGGACTGGATTGGGCTGGCCCAGGATTGAGGCAGGTGGTGGACGCTTGTGAGTGCAGTAATGAACATTCGGGTTCCGTGAAATGCGGGGAATTTCTTGACTAGCTGCAAACCAGTTAGCTTTTCAAGAAGGACTCTGCACCATGGAGTAAATGCAGGGCAGAGCAGGTTGAGATATGAATGAAGCACAGATGGGCTCTTGTCAGTTTGTAACTGAAAATGAGACTATGCTTTCAGGAGTGAAGAGTTGGTGGAGCCACAAGCATCTGCCCTGGCAAAGCTATGTGCATACTGTGTGTTTGCAGCACTTGAGTTCCAGAACAATGCTACACCTGGTCATGTCAACAGCCGCAAACGAAGTCGCCGAGACATGGAAGGAGAGGTACACCCTCTTGCTGTAGTTAATTTTATTGCTGTTCATCATACTGTTCCATGAGCAGCCCTCTTTTTAACTACTTTCGTTCCATGAAGGAAAAGAGTAGTCGTTCAGGTGACCGTGGACAGCTTGCGAGCAGGATCAGGACGGAACGACCTGATCCTGCTCGCAGGCTGTCAGCAAACCTGTATGACATATACCATTGCTGTGTGTACATTGAAAAACTCCTGATGATGGACAGAGGAACTGTCTGAAACGTGTAGAGTTTTATTCCAAAAATAAATTTGAGAAATTAGTGCATTTAGTTGTTTTTATTATAAGAAAAGAGTAGCCTTTCAAGACCACAAGGCTGTGTGTGTATTCCTCATTTCAACGTGCAAAACCTGTTGATTGGCTTTTGTGGAAATTTGTTGTTAACATTATGCCATTGACAGCTACTCCATCGTCATACCTTTCAATTACTGACTACCAGTGCTACCAACTTTTGAATTCAGAGTAGTATTAGTAACACTTATGTGCAATTTTAAAATTTTGTATGTTAAAGAGACATATAAATTTGCGACTTTTGCTAAGGTAGTTTTGTAGACTGTGAAACAAGAACATATTTATTTTGTGACATTATATATTCATGCCTCTGTCTAATGGCGGTGGCTGTTGAACTACTGTATATTACAATTACCAGGGTGCTGATAAGCCCTTAGCCCGACCAGGAAGGAAACAAGCTCAGAAGCAAGTCATGGACGCGTGCGATGTCAACAACATCGAGACCTGAGCTGTCATCAAGTTTTTTTCCCTGCAAGACAAGGCGCTGAAGGAAATTCATGCCAATCTGGCAGAAACAATAGCTTCTTTCCTTCCTGGTTGGTCTAAGGACTTATAACTTCAAAGTTTATTATGATTATAGATAAGCATTTTAAACCTGTGCTATTTTGTAAAGGAGAGTGAAGTCTCCAGATATATTTTCAGGTGAAGAACAAACAACATTAGATGTTTATACAATAAGTTACAATATTTTTGTGCAGGATCTGGAAGGTCTGTGTCCATCAAGCAAGCTCCTGCGCTTGTCTTCTGGTGTGACAGAGGCAGGCGACACTGCGGCCCTGTTTGGGACCACAACGTCTAGCAGTCAGAACACCAACCAGCCATACAACAATAGCAGTCAGCCACTCACGATCAAAGAACCCTTGCAGAAAGCGCTGAATGACTTGTTTCATACGTTCACAGTCATAGCAGGGAGAGATGGGGAAATCTCTCAACAGACACATTTTGTATGCAAGTTTCTTCAGTTCGTAGTGTGTTGTGGGCGTGACAGGACACGGCTTGTGCTTCAAGGAATGCCAAACACATTGGTATGTGAATTTAATGAACACTTGCCAGAAGAATAGATGTTGATAGGCAGTGGTTGACAAAGGAAACACCACATTATGGAAACTTCATCTGTTTCCATCCTCTGGTGAAAGTGTGGAGATGTGCATACTTGGGACAATTAGATTGACAATCTTTGGGCACAGAGATTGAATATAACTAAAGTGCATTAAAGCAACTGTATGTCCTCTGTTTCCAGTTGCAATCAGGCACGTGATTCAGTGAGCAGAAGACAGAAAGTACTCAGCCACTTGTTTTGGTCAACAGAATATTCGTTTGGAGAGCTTGTATTTCCGAAACATTTGATGAAAGGCCCAGTAATTTCTAAGTGTGATATGCTGTGGTCAGAATACTGTACAACAGAATAAATATTGTAATTTATAGTGGCTCTTAGTTACTTCATAGATTTCCTTGAAATGAAGTATATGGTGTAGACTTGAGGGTTGTTTGACCGTGCGTCTTCCTCATGAAATAATGTGAAATGCCAACTTGTTGCATCAAGTTGGCATTTCACATTATTGTATGGTGTAGCTTAGGCAATTGTAGGTACAGATTGAGGCTCATCTCCAGTCAGTCTGTAAGGTTACTGTTTGTTTGTTTCAGGTTCCATGTCTGCTGCGCTCACTGCCTGATCTGTTCACGACAGATCTACTGCTCAGGCTGTATGACATAAATACAGTGGCTGGACGCAAAGCGGCAGCCAGGGATCTTTGCATGTTACGTAACATGAACTTGAAAATGTCTATGAAAGATGTTCTATAAACTGTTTTTTTCATCATGACAAATTTTTGGGGTTTTGCAGCTGTGTTGCTGTGATTTCCATCATTCTTCACCCATTCTGGTATCATCTTATTTACTTATTTATTCAGTTCAATTTCTTAATTTTGCAGTTAATATCCAAGTTTGGATATTTGTTTTGGTCAAGTGTGTCAGTCTGGTTGACTGTCTTATCTACAATTTTATTTTTGGATGGAGGAAGAGGAGAATTTGAGAAGTGTGTTTGTGTGTGCATGTGCGTGTGCATTTTGCATGCCTGTTGTAGCCTGTACTTAGTACACTTGACTTAATAGAACACATTCCATTGTGTTATAAGTCAGTAGCGGAAAAAGGATAAATCATTGGTCGAAACACAACTTATATTCTCTTTCAAAGGCTTTGGCTACATGTTTCAGATTGAATCAGTCAATAATCAGGACCTTACACAAGACAAATGGCAGGTATAATGTAAGGACATGTCAACATATAGTACTTTTGTTGTGTTCTCTTGTGGGATACCACATCTTTTACTGTTAAAAGTTTTATTGTAATGGTAATTTTGATGTGGGATATGTTGAACTGAATAAATGAGTGGGATATGTTTACATTTAATTTTATTATACCTACTGTTTGTATCACATAAGGGCCTCATGACCAACTGGTTCAGTCTGAAACATGTAGCCAAACCCTTTGAAAGAGAAAATAAGATGTGTCGCAACTGACAGTTTATTCTTTTCCGTCTGTCCGGTACACTTGCATTCCGCATTTGCTTAATGTCAGTTATAAATGCGTGACATCGAGGTTTGAAAACATTATGGATCAGGTATGTCATGAGAGCAGTAAAAGTCAAAGATTTGAGGTCTGTACAGAGATGAATATTGAGACTGTGGCCTTGTGGGATATGACACCACTGTGTAGGCTGATCGATACATACCAACACTTCTTTTTCCTTCCATGAAGATGGAGGTAGCAGATTCCTTCAAAACATTGGTAACCACCTACATGTGTCACCTCCAGAAGACTGCAGTGTCATTGTAAATAAAGATTACAGTCTTGTGGAATGTGGCAATGTGTGGCTGCTTAGATGGATATTGGATTGCATGCACCGACACACTGGTTCTCATTTACATGCTGGACTACACGGTGTAACATCCCAGAAGATTGGAATGTGAGAATCTTAAAACTCAATAAAATAAATTTATCTTTCTTTATAAATAAGACAGTGATTTGAGTAAGTAGCGTCTACTCTTGTGTGTTTTTTACTAAGTTTGTTATTGTCATCGGCATAAAATGTTGCACATTATCTCTTATTGTAATAACTTAAAGAATGAACATGTACAGTCTTAAGAAATGTATTATTTGAGGGTTGTTTGACCATGCATCTTCATCATGAAATAAAAGTGAAATGCCAACTTGATGTATCAATGTAATTTATTGAAGTTTCTTCAGCTCGACATGTTTCGGGCGTGTACGCCCATCATCAGGAGCACTAGATGTTAAGTTGCAGCACATGGTTTTCTGGACCCAGTTTGTAGATGGGTGGTGGTCATGAGAACCGTAGGTCGTGTGTACACAGCGGTTCTCAGGACCACCACCCATCTACAAACTGGGTGCAGAAAACCATGTGCTGCAGCTTAACATCTAGTGCTCCTGATGATGGGCATACGCGCCCGTGAACTGAAGAAACTTCAATAAATCACATTGTTGCGTCAAGTTGGCATTTCATTTTATTTCAAAATGTATTATTATTCCTCCAAAAATCCTGAGCATTAAATCTGTTCTTGTCTCATTTCCAAATGGTGCACGCATTTATTAAGTTAGCTACTTGAGACAAAATTTAACTCTTTGGTGTGCCAAGACTGGTCAGATCACTGTTTGCCATAAAGAAGGAAGTACGTGGGTCCTTTGTGTTGCGCTTACTTCTGTGGTGATGTACGTACAGCTGCACCCTGTAGGTGGTAAAGTATGCTGCTGGTGATTTCTTAGCATCACACAGCTGTCAATTTAGCCATTTTGTTTTAGCACATTCACCCCTGCCACCATATTGATTTATATTTTCTGTATTCTATAAAACATGAAGTGTTAAATTGTTCAATATGCCGGTACAAATGCACTCCAAAATCTGTGGCAACATACTTTTTGTTCTTAATAGCACAAATCTGGAAGTTGATCTGCCAGAAATTGATGTGTGAAGAGTGTAAAGAATTGACTGCATTTGAGTTTCATTCCCACTGTCCGCACTTACTTGATACATATACGTGAAGTAGTGAATGTGCTGCAGATATATTTCACTGAAATGATTTTTGGAAAACTGTCTTAATAATAGAAAGATGTTTTGATTGAGAGAGACGGACTTCAATGCTGGAGACATCTGAACAGTTGTTCCACTACAGGAAGAAGTGACACAGCCATCTTGTCTTGCACTGATTTGACATATTCTTATAATAAAAGTCTGCGAGATGCACAGTCTCTCATTTATTTGATAAAGTACTCTACATGTTTCGGACAGGTCCACTGTCCATCATCAGGAGTATCTCAACACTGTATACATGCGATAGGCATTTGTCATGCTAGTTCTGTTGGCTGTCTGCTAGCATGGTCACCCTGACCACGCTGGCAGACAGCCAGCAGAACTAGCATGACAAATGCCTATCACGTGTATACAGTGTTGAGATACTCCTGATGATGGACAGTGGACCTGTCTGAAACTTGTAGAGTACTTTATCAAATAAATGTGAGAGACTGTGCATCTTGTTGGCTTTTATTATAAGAATGCATCGCAATGCACGGTCCTCTGAATGTCAAACTGATATGACATGTTTATGTTCATTGTCCATGAAAGTACAAAAATGTTCAGTGTTTCTGTTATTATATTTTATGCAGCGAAATATTTACGAATTCATAAGATGGTCAACAGACTATCCCAGTTTACATTGCCCATCCCGTGTTGACGCAATTGTACAGGATGGAGGATGCCCTCTCGGAGTGCATAAATCTACAACCATTGTAGCATATATTTTACATTTAAACATACCTTTTAAGTACAGTGTGTCTGTCAATAAACAGTAACAATTATAGATTTCCATTACTTTAAAAAAACTTTCAACATAAAGCGAGATTTTGTTAATGTTTTTTATATCACTATTTCAGGTTTGCATATTTCAGATTTGTGTAAAATGTGACTGCAGTGTACACTTGCTATCATTCGGTGCAGAATCTTTTGTCTTCCAGGTTGCTATCCAAAAATTTAAAGATCAAGATATATAGAACTATAATTTTGCCTGTTTTGTATGGGTGTGAAACTTGGTCGCTGACATTACGAGAGGAAAGGAAGCTGAGGGTGTTTGAGAACATGGTGTTGAGGAGAATATTTGGACCTAGGAGGGACGAGGGAATGGAGGAGATTGCATAACAAGGAGCTAAATGATTTGTTCTCCTCGCCCATTATTGTGCGGGTGATAAAATCGAGAAGAATGAGATGGGCTGGGCATGTAGCGCATATGGGTGAGGAGAGGGGGGTGTATAGGGTCTATGTGGGGAAACTGGAGGGAGGGAGACCACTGGGGAGACCTAGGCGTAGATGGGTGGATAATATTAGGATGGATCTCCAGGAGGTGGGATGTGGGTATATGGACTGGATTGGGCTGGCCCAGGATAGAGACAGGTGGTGGACGC
>Ga0131853_10003999_pt1 | contig 26436 bp, 11 predicted proteins | sample TergutLab28metaG_FD_92764 | JGI IMG/M metagenome (GOLD analysis project Ga0131853, IMG submission 92764) | Labiotermes labralis P1 segment gut microbial communities from Petit-Saut dam, French Guiana - Lab288 P1 (version 2) (version 2) | ecosystem: Host-associated > Arthropoda: Insects >... | reverse complement strand
ATAAAAATGAAACTGAAAACTCTTAAATCAGATGCTATCAACCAGCTTCTTTCACTGGAGAAGAGGATGATCGATCAGTTTAAAAAAATGCATGAAAGTAAAAAGACATTTGAAGAATTTGAGAAAGGTGAAGACTATCATTTCCTTATGAGTCTATTGCCTCATCTTCGTGATGTCCCCAAACGGAGGAAGCTTGCTATCAGAACATGTTTACAAGTTCTGATGGAAGAGGATATGACAGCAGCAATGCCAAGTCCTACTTTAACAAGATCATATGATCATTATCAGTCGTATTCTACAGCTCCATCACCGAACGCAACGCGAGTCCAAGTCCAGCATCATATTCATTAACGGCCTATCCTTCAGAGTCTTAATTGTGTGTGTGTTGTCAACACCTACCAGTTTTCAGCAGTCTGTGAATCAGTTTTCCAACAGTATTAATTCATGAACAAGTTTTAGTCAGTATAATATCGACTCTAAGTGCTTAAATATATATTTCAAAATTTCTTATAAAAATAGTAATAATTAAAGGCTGTTATATATCACAAAAAGATTTTTTTTACATACGTACCTTAATGTTACAGCGAGCCGTTCTTCTGGAGAAATATATTTCCAAAAATTACTTTGTTTTTTTTTCTATATATGGCCCAATATTATGTAGGATGTAACAGAACGTGTCGCGCACCATTCTAAAATACTGAAAAAAATTATTGCTTGCTCCAGCATCATTGGGAACAAAGTATGAAACTCGCCACATTTCTCTCTTTCGTCAAAAACTGGTTTCACCCAATCGCTTCTCTCGCCCTCTAATAATAATATTTTCAACAAAGGGTTTTATAACAATAACAATTGTTCTTCCATTTTAATGCACTCCACACGAAGTCTCATTAAAAACTGGCATGATCTCGGTCGTAGAGCGTGTGCAGTATGACCACACGCTCGGCAGAGCATGGTCGAGCGATGGGTTCGCCGTGTACGCCAGTGTAAGAAAAACGGATGCAGTATCACCATTAGGTAACGCTCCGCCCGACGCTCTGCCAGCGTTGCGTCGTACGCCGCGTGTCGGAGTGATTTAACCGTCGATGACAGGAACTAGGCAAACGATCGCAGTGATAGATAACCTTTAGGAAGTCCATTAAAAACTCACTAGAGCGTTGGACCGGCTATTATCGGTCAGACAGGAAAATAAACACCCTATACTGCTGAGTGGGACACACTTATTATCTGAGTTATGTCTGACATGCATAAGAGCAACGACGCTCTTGCCTTGTGTTCGCGAGGTACCTAGTTGGAGGCTGTGCTTGGACAACGGCTATTTTTATAGGTTCTTGTGGTTTCTCTGTGTTTCTGGGCGAATTACGTGACAGTAGTAGGATTAGGGCGTGGCTGCTTCCTTCAATACCCCTTAAAATCCATCGTTCGTGAGTTATCCTGCCACTGGACGTTACGTGGTGCAAAATAGTATCAGCGTCCTAAAATGCACCCCACAACGACGATACGCATAACGTTTCGGAAGTCGGTCGGTCGTTAATTCTGTTTTCAGTTGCAAATTCCAGTGTAGTATTCTAGTAATACGATTACTTGCTAGCTGTTGGAGCACGGTAGAAGACACAGGCTGGTAAGATGGGACGCAATGCGCACACCCGACCAGTTGTTTTTCCATCCATTTCAAAAACTGTATAAATCCCAAAATTTTTGGGTTTTAAACAATGACATTTCTGAAATATGATATATTGCAGGGGAAGCTAGCGCATTATAGTATAAAACTAAAGGAAATTTAAATGGAAGCCATAAAATGTACTCCAAACAGAATGTTTTTGAAACACATGTAACACTACCTGGCCGTTCCGAGGTGAGCCTAAAAGCGGCCTCGCCGTACCGACTGCAGCTCCGTGCGGTGTTAGGGAGCTCAGCTGGCAAGCTATCTGTCTGTACATAGGCCTGCCTTTAGTAAGGACATTACCCTTTTTACAGCCTTGCGAATTAATTTCTTATGTGTTAGCGCTAATGCTGGCTGTTTCTAGCCTCAGTTACTGAGAGATTCATTAAATAAACAGTAAATAATTCGAACCGGGCGTCTCCCGAATACAAGTTATAATCTCTACCGTCTGTTGAGCCTTCTTGTGCCTTGTTACAGGTGTTGAATGGATATATTTTTCTGTTGTCGAGCTCATAATATATGTTGCATGTAAATAAAACAAAATGCACAAGACGGGGCAAAATTAAATGCTGTTTATTTTTCTATTCAGTTGTTGTAGACGTGCATTTACTTAATTCTTGTGCTGCAAAAAGCAATGTTACGCGGCTGTGTGAACGCGAGGATCCCGCCCGTGTAATGTCAAAAATGACCAAGGTCAGAACACATTATTTATCAGCTTCTCGGTTTTGTGTTGGAATACATGAATGGCGTAACTCCGCTAATTTACTTAATGTATGTCAGTAATTGATGACATAGTTTAAGAACCTTTCTCAAGGTACATTTGCATGGGCAAGTCTCTCATCCTATGCAGGATTCTTTGCATTACACGTCATTGTTTGTCGTCACACGTACCCGTTTGCACTTGTGGATTTTTGTGAGCACGGTGACGAACCTTGGGGTTCGGTGAAATGTGGGGAATTCGACAGTTTTCTTCCCAAGAAGGACTTGGTTGATTAGCACAATTTAAGAATGATACAGGTTGTCACAAAAGTCCCTTGATGCTGGAAAAATGTTAATTGGACTTTTATGACAGTAAAGTTAAAGCGATCCCATTTACAGGCCTGGCCAGGCCCTGAGGGTTCTAGGAGGTCGAGGCTCCCAGATTTTAAGACAGCCGGCACATGAAAGTGGTAAGGTTGTCAGCCCTACACACTGGCCGCCTTATAACCCCCCCCCCCCGCCCAGGGAATATTCCTGGTACTGATTTCTGTTAGAGGATGAGTCGATCCCAGTGCCATAGCGCGGCCGGAAGGATTATGTCAATGAAAAATTCCAATGGCACCATCGGGAATCGAACCCGCGACCTTCGGGCTTGTAGCGCAGATTTTATGACACATTACTCGCATTTATTTACCATTTGAAATGTTCAAAGTGTCTTCCTTCAACATTGTTAAATTGAGTATTTGTTAAGGAACGTAGCCACCTGTGGCCAACTTCGCAAGAAACATTACATATGTATAGACTTTGTTGTTAAACAGTGAGTGTCAAGTGACTTCAGCACCACTCTGTATATTATTGAGTACTGTTTAAACGTAATACGACGAGTTTATGATCTTCGGAGTTCATGACGCTATGTGATATGAACTATCGAAGGTGTTGTATAAATCATACTTAAATTTAATAAAGTTGTCTATGGAGGGGATAGGCTCAAGGGGTGGGGCTTTGTGTTTGGGAAATGCCTGGTTGGAATCTCGTCCAAGACACCGACTGTCTTTATTGATGTTGTCGTGGTATTGCTCACTACCTCGTCGTAAGTACCGGGATAGTGTCTTAAAACCACTACCGTTTTCTTTCCAGTGCGTCATTGACCGTCATGCAACCAGAAGCTGGGATAGCTCAGTCAGTATAGTGAATAGGCTACGTACTGGACGACGGTTCAGTGTTCAAATTACGGTCTGAACATGCGAACCGACTCTGAGTCAGGGCGTGATGTGGACAGCTCGCCTTCACAATGTGGACATGGCAAACTTTAATCGTCCAACCGTTTCATGCCCTACAGTATGAACCATTCAGAAAGCCCCCTTTAAAAACTAAAATTAATCTACTTTGTGCAAGTAAAGATCGGGTTCGTACTTCGCAGAGGACACTGTGCTTTCATTAGAAATGTCAGTTACCTCTGTAATACATTATTGTGTACTCTGATTTTATCAAATAATACAACCGACAAGGTACTTACACATTGATTACAAATACATTGCTTCGTAACCTCCACTACACGTTTCGACCTTCTTGGCCATCTTCACTGATACACTTATGTACTACAAGAAGGTCCTCAAGACTGTTAACATATTTTTGTTACAAAAAAGCATATTTTAACGTTAATTTCCATGAACTGCTTTTACTGTTTTATTGCCTTTAACTGCATCAGGATATATTTACTTTCATATTTATTTCTTTTGTTGTAATAAAAATATGTAATGGCCTTGAGGCTCTTCTTGCGGTGTTCAATGGTGTCCCTGAAGGTGGTCGATACGGCCGAAACATGTAGCAGAAGTTATAATAAGTGCTTTGTGATATTTTTTGGTTATATTATTTAACCACTCAGTTGATTCTGCGGTAGGAAATTATGGTTGTTTGTTGTAGGAATCTTATGAAACTCGTAAATACTCTGTCTAGGCAAAATGCAAAGAGTTTTAATGTTAAATCTGTTGGAAGTTCAACCTAGAACAGGCCACGAAGGCCCAGAGGGGGAGTAGAGGTATAGCTCTACGCTTCCTTTAACCTCGGCGCTAGATGGGGTGGGTTGTCTACGTCACGCCCCGGTCTCTTTAACCCCAGGAAAGACCCGGTACCCATTGCTGGATGGGCCCCAGGGCCGGTTTGGAGGGGGGTGGAAAATCCCCCCCCCCCCCCCCCCCCACCGGAGTTCGATCCCCCGACCACCCAGCCCATAGCGAGTCGCTATACCGATTATGATATCCCGGTTCACGTTAAATCTGTTGGTAGAAATAGTTTGAAGAAACAACAAATATGTCGCAGTATAAGATCGTGTAGGACGTACCACTTGTTTAACGGTTGCAAAAAGTCAGGCGACACTGTGTGGAGAGTCGCCACGCGATCCGTGACCTGGCATAAGTTGGGTGTTTAAATTTAGGTGGGATAAGTTTCGTTGGTATTGGTATTGGGGCGCGTGCTGCTGTAGTAGCGGCGGTACACAAAATGTCGGAGTGATTATTTATAACGCGCGCATGTCGGCTACACAGTTGACCCCAAACTCACAGCCTCATGGCAGACTGGACAGTTTTAGGCGCCTTCGGAAAATTGGGGAAAAGCGACTGACAGCTTCGTCATGTCTGTCTGTCCGCATGGAACCACTCGGCCTCCACTGGACGAATTTTTATAAAATTTGGTATTTGAGTATTTTTTTCCGAAAATCTGTCGAGAAGATACAAGTTTCATGAAAATGGGACAAGAAAAACAGGCACTTTATTAAAAAAAAATACGAAGATCTATATACATTTTTGATAGTATCTCGCCCAGTTCTTCTTAGAATGAGAACTGTTTCAGACAAAATGTGTGGCGAAAATCAAAACACGTATTTTATATTCAATAACCTTTTCCCGAAAATCGTGCCGTTTATGATATCATGTGGAAATATATGGTACAGTCAGACGGGTCACAGATGACAATGTAGTATGACACATGCGCTTTGGATGCTGGATATCTGAGACTACAGACGCACACTCAAAATATATAATACTTATTGCTTTTCAACGGCAACAATGGTTACGCGAACGCACCTCAGTGTCACGTTTATACATCTATTGCCTGTCTTGTTGAGGTTTCCACAAAAGGTGCAATCGAGGATTCCGATCTTACGGGACAGTGCGTCGCTGGGTGAGTGTTTCTTGAAGTTCCTGAAGACCTCGGGAACCAATCACCCACCGATGCATTGTCACATACCTGAAGACCGGAATCCTCAACGCAGTTGTTACAGAATGTTCTCCTACAGTGTCCCGTTAAAGTGTGTAATAAGTGTACCGAATATAACGTCACTAACTTACTTTTGGGCCCCTTAGCGTGCTATGTCGGTTTTAAATTTGTGTTGCGTATGTGTAGCACCAGTCGGGGTGCCGAAGTCAGTATAGCGACTTTTCTACGGGCTGGACAGTCCGTGGTGCGAATTACGACAGGGACAAATGATTTTCCCTTCTCCAAAGCTCCATACCATCTCTGGGCCCCACTGAGCCTCCTTTCCAATTGATACCGGGGCTATATCCCGGATGAAGAGCGTTCCGGGCTTGAAGTTAACGACTCACCTCTGTGGTTAAGAAATGTTGAAGATGTGTCTGTACTTCCTGTACGTGCCTTCATGGTTTGGACAGGGAAGACTTTACAGCGTGCTTCAAGAACATTAGTAAGGTAAAGGTAAAGTTCACCCTAGAACAGGCCACGAAGGCCCAGAGGGGGAGTAGAGGTATAGCTCTACTCTTTCCTTAACCTCAGCGCTAGATGGGGTGGGTGCTCAACGCCACGCCCGGGCCACTTTACCCCCGGGAAAGACCCGGTACCCATTGTATAGGTGGCTGGGTGGGGGCCCCAGGGCCGGTCTGGACGGGTGCGAAAAATCTTGCCCCCACCAGGATTCGATCCCCGACCGTCCAGCCCGTAGCGAGTCGCTATACCGACTGAGCTATCACGAAAATTAGTACATTTTTATTTTTAACTCATTATAATTGCTATTAAACACCGTTTTCTTCTCTGGCTGTTTTGAATATTTTTCCCGACAGACGCTTGCTGACGATGAAGGAATGTCCCGTTAAATCTGGTGAAGGGTACCCCGTCATCCAGAATGCCAGTATTAAAATTTTACGTACCAGCAGGTTTGGTTTAAAAAAAAAAAAGGCAATAAAACGGGTTTGCATATGGAGTCCGCCGTCGCATAATACGCAGATTGTGTCATGGCGTTCTTTACTTTCAAAATGTTTTATATGGTTTTTACGGTACACGCGTAAATTTAATTTTATATACGACCATAAGAGGGCGGACCGCGGTGGCACAGTGGTTAAGGTGCTGTGCTACAAATCGGAAGGTCGCCGGTTCGATCCCAGCTAGTGTCATTGGAATTTTTCATTGACATAAAATCCTTCCGATCGCACTATGGCCCTGGGATCGACTCAGCCTCTAACTGAAATGAGTACCAGGAGTATTTCCTTGGGGTAAAGGCGGCCGGTGCGTAAGGCTGACAACCTTACCACCATCCTGTGCCGTTGTCACGAAATCTGGGAACCTTAACTTCCTGGAACCCTTTGGGCCTGTCCAGGCCTGTACTGGGACTGATTTACCTTTACCTTTTACGGCCATAAGAAAAGTAGTTAATATCGTGCGCATATTTTAACGGAAGTCAGAGATGACCAACAGCAGTATCAGCAGATCTATCGAACAGAATTCCGTACATATCTGAGAAATTTTGGACAACATGGGCAGAAATTCATTTAAGCCCTAAAAATAGTGTGGTTTTTACCGCGATATTTTGAAAAGCTCACGATTACCAATACTTCATGGCTGACATTCGCTGTACCAAATTCTATCCACATAGAACGAAAAGTGATAAAAAAAATATAAGGGGATTTTCTCATTTACGCCTATACGTTACGGGGTGACCTTTACGTCTCTTTCCTTTTACGCCCATAAGTAGAGCATGTGTTTCACTGCACCGATTTTCATGAAACGCGAAAACTGCCAAGTGGGATTGTGTTGAGATCTTCCATACCGAATTTGCCACAAGTCGGCGACGAATTATTGAAAGTAGGGCAGAAGTTGACCAACGTCATTAAATAAAGTGTGATTGTCGCCGAGATGATTTTCACGAAACTCACACATCGCCTGTAATTTTTGTCGATTACACCCATACAAATTTAATGAAAGTACGCCAAGTTGTTTGGTGGCTGACACTAGGTCAAAGACGGACAGACGGACGTGGGCTCCATATAAGACTATCTTTCCTTCCTTCACATTCTCTGAACCGTGCATCGTGATACATATACGTGAGAATGACCAACGAGACGCACACTTTTTCTCATTAGTTTATTCCAATTAAACTATCCTCTACATGTTTCGAACAAATAATTGGTCATCGTTAGGAGATTACTTCTGTGCATGCAGCACACAGTATTTTACCATGCATCTACGGGTGTCTAGCCGCTAACACGATGCTTCGTTGGTTATTTTCACGTATATTTCTTTCCTTTCTTCGTAAAAATGTCCAAGAATCTATTCATCCACGTCTGGAAAACGCTAAAAGTACGGTGTAAGTGTCTATGCTGTGGAGGAATGTGCATGTAGTTAGGTGTTAATAACCGCCTTGTTACATCTCACATTGCAAGAATGTGGGCAGCACATGTCTAGCGAGAACTTAGTTTTTTTGGGTCGTGTTGCTCACTGAATGCAATACCGGGACAACTAAAAAATTCTCATTTGCAGTTAATACTACGATAGAGCTAAAAAAACATTTCAAATACATCCGATAATACCGGCACATTTCTTATTCAAGACACACCCCGCCAGATGCGCCAGTATTGTCAGATGTAGTTATACTTTTGAGCTCAATCTCAGTATTAAATCCAAAAGGGCAATTTTTGGATTGTGCCACTATTGTATTCGGTGAACGATATGGGCAACCAGCATCTCAGAAAGGTATGTGAGTCGGTTGGTAGTCTGAATTCTCAGCGGAATTCATTTCAACGCCATCACATCTGAGTGGTTTCAGGCTTCCGCCGCGAAGTAAATAAGAACTGCGCACTTCTGAGTTATTACGTACCGTCCGATAGGATATCTGAAACGTCTTTAAGGAATTATCACTACTCGCAGCGTAATAACCCAGAAGAGCGCATTTCACGTCATCGCATCTGTTGCAATCCGCTCGGCAATGCGATGTATGTAAGGTACAGGATAAATAGTGAACCGTACAAGTTACACACACACACACGAACACGCACGCGCACACGCACACGAGAGGGGAAATGTACCCGATAAATAGTGGCTGAGATTTGAATGTTGCGGAATATTTCGCTGTATCGCTGTTTACGTAGGTCCTGACGTCTCGAGGGGTTCTTGTGTCTTCATCTGCAGGGTCAAACAGTCCAACGGGCTGGAGGTTGGGGTTGAAGGTTAAAGATGTACGGAAATGATCAGGTGATGTGTGGGTGTCCGAAGAGGGGGGTTGAATTATCGAAGTTGTGAAAAGATAGAATAGTAGTGTGGAGGTTGGTGGAATTAGGCACAGGCAGAATAAGAAATAACAGTAAAATAAATTCTGATATCTAACATGACAAAAGGCGAAATGAAAATTCTGTTAAGGAATGAGAAGTGTGTAATGAAGTAGCATCCCAGGTGTCTTTAATCATCATCATCACTGTGAGAACCTCAAATCGCGCGAATTGAAACTAACGGTCGAAATCCGTGCTACTTAGGAGCTTAATGTTTAATAAGACACGCGGTGTACGTATAACGTAACAATGAGGCGTGTTTTTGCGTAACCATTGTTGCAGTGGAGAAGCAATAAGTATTGCATATTCTGAGTGTGTGTCTGTAGCGTTAGTTATCCAGCATGCAATGCGCATGCGCCAGTTATCATCTGTGGCCTTTCCGGCCCTACTATATTTTTCCACATTATCTCATAAACGGCTCGATTTTCGGGAAAAGGTTATTGAATATAAAGTTTGTGTTTTGATTTTCTCTGCAAGTTTTTTTCTGAAATATTTCTCATTCTAAGAAGAACTGAACGAAATAGATAAAAAATGTATATTAGTCTTCGTGTAAAGTATCCGTTATTCTTGTCACAGTTTCATGAAACTTGTATCTTTTAGACAGATTTTCGACAAAATACTCAACTACCAAATTTTATGAAAATCAGTCCAGTGGGAGCAGAGTTCCATGCAGACGGACGGACAGACAGACATGACGAAGCTAAATAATCTGTCTACGCAATTTTGCGAACGCGCCTAAAACAAGATATGTTGTTTCACTGTTTTCCTCTGCGAATGGGACCGAAAGACTGCTCCGAAACATCGGTGATGCAACGCCAACCTACGCCACATAACGCCCTAGAAGAGCGAAGGCCTCAAGTACATCGGAGCGGAAGCCCGAAATATCTCGATATTTGAGACATGTGAGGGAAAACATGCACGGTGTGGGCCTCTGATGCTGGGCGTAACTGTTGATGTGGAAGGATGGTTAGTTAGTCTAAGCACTTTGGGTTAGGTAAGTCACACCTTCCTCTCCACCAGGCATAGATAAAAAATTATCACATTACCTACAGTCAGAAATATGCATTAATTTGGACCGTTCCTAATACCTTGACGCTAAAAGGCCTCGTATGCTATGCGTTGTATGTCGGGCCGACTTGACGGGAAGAGCACCCGACTCTACCGCCTGAGAAAAGGTTAACTGTATTCGGTGTATGGTAACAGGTAAAGGTAAAGGTAAATCAGGCCCGAAGTGCCTAGAGGGTTCCAGGAAGTTCAGGTTCCCAGATTACTTGACAATGGCCCATAATGGTGGTAAGGTTGTCAGCCTTACGCACCGACCACTTTTACCCCCAGGAAATACTACTGGTACTCATTTCTGTTAGAGGCTGAGTCGACCCCAGGCCCATAGTGCGATCGGAAGGATTATGTGAATGAAAAATTCCAGTGACACCATCTGGAAGTATGGTAACAGGTAGTGAAGTAAATTCATGAGCAGCGTAGTCGATAACAGCGACTGGGTACGGAATGGACGTTAGGGGGTTCGAATCCCCGTAGAGATTTTTTTCTTCGAAACGTCCAGACCGGCCCTGGGGCCTACCCAGCCTCCTGTTTGTTGGTTATGGGGATTCTTTTTCCGGTGCGTAAAGCGGTGGGGCTTGTAGTTAACCACTCACCTGTATCTAGCACCGCGGTTAAGAATGAGTGGAGCTATACCTCTGCTCCCCCCCCCCCATGTGACTTAATGGCATTTTATTTACTTATTAAGTGGTAATTCCTAAGTGCATAAATTTCGCCGTTTGACAATGACATTGCAAGTTGAATTATTTTTAAGACAATAGTTACATTTTCTGACCTGGCAACACTGTATGTGTCACCTTGAATACGTAAAGAAGGCTGACCTTCTTTGGCTAGGAATTATAAATTGTAGCGGGACTTTCTACTTCCTTGGACGGATTTAAATCACCACGATTAGATTACCGTGACAAATTTCGTGATTTGTATGACCATACATAGCACGGTAACGTGATGCTTATAGTCTCGTTAACTGTTTACCTTTCAATACAAACCTTTCCCGTCACCGGAAACATGAATATATAGGCATATTCTTATAGCAGCATAACATTTTCCATTGTTTGTTTGAAACTAAGAGGAAGGAAGTGGCAAGATGTTGGATAAAATTGCCTAAGGAATTTCACAATCTGTTTAATTACCTTGAAAACCGCAATAGTTATGAAACACTATAGTAAATTTGTCACGTATTTTGAAGCGCTTAGATTTTTGTCCCATATTAACCGGCATGCTGATCGCTTCTGTGTGGCGCTCTATTCTGTTTGGGTCGTCAGCTGTTTCTTCGGCTCCTCTGGTTGTTTCGTGTTTCATGTACCTGTCTCGTAAATGGCGAGATATGTGATTTACTAAGTGAGTGGCGAAATTTGAACGTAAAATTTCTTAGGTCTTTATGGAAACTCTTATGTTTCTCCGATTTTAACCAAATTTGAATTTGTTCAACAGATGTTGGTAAAAATTCGTATAGTGGCAGCTGAGTTGCCCCATTCGGACAGACAGGTAGGCAGAAGGATGGACAAACTGACGAAGCTCATAGTCGTTTCGCGTTCTTTGACGAACGCGACTAAAACTGAATTAGATTGGGGTTGTAGATCGTTTCTTTTCTACAACCTTTTATTCCAAACATCTGTCGCTTCGATAAAATTGTATCAGTTTACGCTGAGTATGTATGCAGAAACGCATGTAGGTCCTCTTTTAAAGTGTGTATTAAACCTCACAGACCTCAATGCACTTCGATAAGGCTGGATAACAAGTGATATTTTCCTCACCTCAAAATGTTGTACGAATATAGAGAGACGGACGGACATATTCTAGTAGGCGCTCCTCAGAAACGCTAACTTGCGTAAAAACAGTTGGCTTGGGCGGTTAATCGACGGCTTTCCACCACGGAGGCTGGGTTTCATCTCAGGCGAGTCCATTTGGGATATGTAGTGACAAAAGTGGCACTGAAAGAGGGTTTTCTCCTATAAGTTCGGTTTTCCCCTGTCAGTATCTTCCCACCTATGCTCCGTACCCGGTCACCGTAGCCATTGACAGCTTCATTAAATAACACTTGAAAAGGGCTAAAATTTTCACCGTTTTTTTATTGAAAGCCGCGCTAAACACCAAGCTTTACGGCTACCATTCTGGTAAAAGCTCATGTGAAACATACGGACAGAACTTGTTAGAGTGTGTGATCACGTCTTGACTGTACAGTACGTCAGTTATTACGTCATGTTTTCCCTCTGTCCAGGAAAATTTTTCCATCCTTGTTACGAAACTACAAGGTTAGGCGTCTAGTAAATATAGGTTTCCATCCTTATGATTTGCGTTAATGGTTACCGTTTAGGGGTTTTTTTCCAGAGTAAACGAGATAACAAGTACGTGACCTTCTGGCACTAATGTTACATGTTTTTAATGTTACTGCGTTCCGGTAGCATATTTAAGTCCATTATTACAAATAACATATCAAATAAAATTATTTCTAAGACATGGAGGGCACAGGAGAAACAAGCGATATTTTGTTTTAGAGAAATCTTTTTCGTTTAATGTCAGATTTCGGAGGGAGATTTAGGAAGAGCACAGACACAGGCATTTAGTTAAGATTACACAAAATAATAACCAATCCTGAGCTGGCATTTGGATCGGAAACCTGGACACTAACAAACACGGACATGGTAAGTTCAGAAGGTCAACAAGTGAAATTTTCCAGTCGGCCTGTGGGTGTCTCAAGAAGAGATAATTTGCTTAATGAAGTGAAACCTAACCAAGTGGTTATGTAGACCGTGAGGGCACTGAGAGCTGCAGCTGTTAAACACAACGCTGTTAATGGGTAGTTCCGTTTCTCACCACATAGCCAATTTGTCTTGGTTAGGATGTGGTTAGGGAGCAATTGGTAGAACTGCGTATATTGAAGGATATTGAGAAATAACATATACGTGTAACGGACGGAATATAAAGCGGGTGTTTCTGGCTTCGAGCCAGAAATAGATGATCAGATGGAAGACCAGAGGTCAGAGGTTCTGTCCACTGTTGAATCCCGGAAATTTTTTTTGTGGTCAAGTGCTGTTGTGAAAGTCGGAGGGGCAGGATTTACACATCGGCACGAAGGCTTTCTAGTATGATGTTTTTAGAGGTTTTCCTCAGTACCTTTGACGAGTGTCCGACGCTTCTGCGTTAGTATTCATTGGCTTTAAAGACTGCCGCTGGCAAAAGCTTTGGAGTTTATCAGAATTTTTATTCATTTATGGCCGTTGATGAAGAGACATTAAGAGCCTTTCGACTGTAGCGGCCCCGAAATGTTACATCTGTGTAGCTTTCATCCCTTCATAAAGTTCGTATGTAAGTTTGCATCGGCGATCCGAGTCAGCTGTACTGTCCAGAAACCGGACATCCGAGATTCAGTTCACGAGATCATCTGTACCTATGGTGTCAATTTTCAATCACGTGACCATCATATGACGGGCCATCATGGTATTCACGCGCTACTCCACTGTACATTTTATAGTCGTTTCTTTATTCATAGAGCGAATGGACGTTAATTGCATCTATCGGAGTGATTTCATTTGGTTTTGCTATGTTTTGTGCTCGGTGCTAAACTATTTCTTAGTAGCTCGTACCTCACAGAAGAACACACATTGTCTCGATTACAAAAACTTTATTTTGCCTTAATGCGTATCTCACGGAGAACCATGACAAGAGAGGTGTGACTCACTCTCTCACCCACTCACGCACGTGAGAGTATTAAATATAGGAAGATCTTCGCTTTATTTTAACAAGGCCGTAATAACTCAAAATCCCAAGCAAGAAGGTTCAAGCGGTAATATTTCTTATTTCAAATGGGAGGTGCGTGATTTGAATCCCGACCGAGACGCGGATATCGACTTGCTGTTTCCGGGAATTTCTTCAGCCACCCCATACAGCTTCCAGGATATTACCTTAATTCTGTCACTGATATTCATTAAGATCCTTTCCAAATGGTCCTTCACGAACTGTCGAAACCAGTTTGAGGTACTATACGATTTGTAGCTACACCGTGGCTCGCGAACCGTATGCGGAGTTGCCTTTAAAAAATAATAATCCAAATTTCTCGTAAACAACGCTGTAGAGCAGATAACTGGCGCATCTGTTTTCCTCAACTTGCCCTGATTCTTTATGTCGCCAACAGAGATTGCTGGCTGCTCTCTCTCTCTCTCTCTCTCTCTCTCTCAAGCAGTTAACAGCTACTACCGTACGTTTAACTAAGTTAGTTACCTCCTAAAATTCGGCTCAAGAAGCTCGTACAGCGTGCCACCGCTGTGCTGTTCTGTACAGAACTTACTTCAGGTACTGACAGCATGTAAAAATAAACAGTAAATAATAATAACAATAATAATTTTTAGGACAGTATTACGTCCAGTGTTAGGATGAGTGGTGAATGAGAAATTGGAAAAAGGAACTCTAACATTCCATGAACAGGATATTTTTTGGCTGCTTTGCGGCTGTCGGCTTCTTAACTTTTCTGAATGGAGGTCAGTTACTTAGTTTACTTAAAAAATAATAACTTTGTTTTGTGGGAAGGAGTAGCTGAAGCCAGTTGTTGCGCTCATGTGACTGTGAAATGAGGTGAAGGTCAGAATGTGGGAAGGGAGTAGATGACGTCTCACTTCAGATGTTGACTTGGGCGTTTAATAGGCTCGTTCCTGCATCATGTTGACTGGGACTACGCAGGGGTTACCCATCTGCGAGATTTTCTCGATCCAAAGTGAAGAATTTGCGGAAAGAAAGAGATAACTCTTCGTCTCGCAATCTGCGGCAAAGTGAGTATAAAGTACGTATAATTTTGCCTGTTGTCTTTTATGGGTTTGAAACTTGGTCGCTCATATTCAGGGAGGAACGTAGGCTGAGGATGTTTGAGAATAGGATGTTGAGGAGAATATTTGGGCCTAAGAGGGACGAGGTAACAAGGGAGTGGAAAAAACCAAATAATGAGGAGCTTAATGATCTGTACTCCTCACCCAATATTTTTCGGGTGATAAAATTTAGAAGAATTAGATGGGCGGGTCATGTAGCGCGTATGGGGTAGATGAGAGGTGTATACAAGATTTGGTGGGGAAACCTGACGGAAAGAGACTAAGATGAATCTTCAGGAAGTAGGATGTGGGGGTATGGACTGGGTCGAGCTGGCTCAGGATAGGGACAGGTGGCGGGCACGTATGAATGCGGTAATGAACCTTCATATTCCATAAAATACGGATAGTTTCTTGACTAGCTGAAAACCCGTTAGCTTCTCAAGAAGGGCTCTGCTCCATGGAGTAAGTAAGTAAGTAAGTAAGTAAGTTATGTGTGTATGTATGTATATGTCGGACTCGTATTTATTAAAATATTTGATAAGTTTGCTTTAAATATTTATATATGTTCTGCTGAATTAACGAAGCAACTTGGTTGAACTTGGCTTCTGGCTTGTATTCGTTGGGGCGCCCGTTTAGAATTTCGGTCGGGACGCCCAATCATCCTGACTGAAGTTCTTGTTTTTCTCAGTCACACCAGAAAAATTCCGTGTTAGTACCTCAAATTGGGCCAGACTCGCTTCCTTCCACATCCATTCCGATTACCGTATAAGCCCGAAAATAACGTTAGTTTTTTTTTTTCGGAAATTGCCGCACAGAATTTCAGGGGTCGCCAATTAAGCGAGTCCTTGCGGCATTTCGCAGTAAGACGTCGAGGACACGTCATTTCATGGCAAATACGGGAGTGGACTAAATGTAGTCTACATGCCCTAGTATAATATACGTCGTGTACGACAGAGGGCTCTAGTGTTCACGGTCATGTGATTCGAGCGACATGCGCAGTAGGAGCACAGCTGCGTCAGCTCAAAATGGTGACCCACTTAAACTGGTCTTGCTTGGAAACCCGAAGAGTTACACGCTTTTTGTGGGCAAGGGAAGTGTCCCGGTCTTGTTAGCGATTGATTTGGTACTCCTTAACAATGTGCGACCGCACACGGCACAGCAGGCTCGTAACTTATTGTGAAAGTTCGGTCGCAAACGTTTCACCAGCTGCCACACAATCGGGCTTTGGCGCCCAGCGATTTTCGTCTGTTTCCCGCCTTGAAGGAGCACTGATCCGGACATCGGTTCCTCTGCGATGAAGCTACCATCAAGCGGCAGACGTAACAGGAACATAACGATTTGTGCGTCCGGGAGCGACAAATTATCGCACACTGTGACGAGGACCTCAAACATCAAGGGAACTATGGTAAAAAAAAATGGCGTTTCAGTGACACTTTATTGTATATTGTCAGTTTCCTGTATTAAAATCTTGACTTTGATATATGGGTGCTCTAAACTTACTTTATGATCCAGTTCCTTTATAGCCTACTGGTTCCGTGATTCACCAGCAGGTTGAATATTCAACAATCGTACGCTCTGCCCACGCTGTATTTTTGTGTTTTGTATTTATCTGAGAACAAACAGCGACTTGTACTGTTTACACCATAAACTGAACGGTTTTGATAACCGAGATGAAAAGTGTTTACTGCGCGGTACGAACTGGGTCTTTAAATAAAAGCGGCCTGCCATTCGTCTTTAAAAGGTTAATTACTCCTGTGACGTGCTGTGGCTCTGATCTCTCTTAGTTACTATGTTAGCTGTTATGACTATCGTTAGTTTTATATGTGCCTTTCTGGGACTTTATTAGTGATTTTATTGTTGTTAATTCTTTGATTTATTTAACTTTAAATACCTCTGTGGAAAGAGGGAGTTGCCTTATATTATGGCTGGCATGGTAATTATTCACTGTTACAAAAAATCATTCGACGTTGTAGAGTGAGCGTTATTGGCAGTCTCTTTAAGTTAACTGGAATTAAACAAATATGTAAACATACTTCAGGCGATAAATGTTGTAATAAATTAGCACCATCTTCGGCATCATCATCATTTAAAAATTACATAGTTGAGTCATTCTCTTGTTACACTGAACCTTAATTTTCATCAACTGTGGCAATAAACAACAACAAATTCGGATATAATGTCCTGATTAGACCAGTGTCCTTTCTGGCTACATGCCTTCCAATTAATTAGTCACTCACCGTTCTGTGATTTGCAGCTGCAGGTTAAAATTCAAGGTATGGAAGGTGTTGTTTTTAATTAGTCGTAATTTCATAAAGAAGTATAAGCTGTTATCTGAAAGTGTAGAAACAGCAGGTCAGCTTTTACTTGTGCGACATTTGAGGTTAGCACTGTGATGAGTATCAGCGTTACTATGTTTTGAGATGTGACGCCACCCTGTAGGTTGCTAAATAGGTGCTGTCGTTTAGGATGAACGTGCTGCCTCCGCCTCCTTGTATGAAGATGGAAGCAGGAAATACATAGTACCTGTTTGACATTCAGTTGACCGTGCATTGTGATAAATTCTTGTAATACAACCAACTAGATGCACTAATTTCTCAAATTTATTTTTGGAATAAAATTCTACATGTTTCGGACAGTTCCTCTGTCCATCATCGGGAGTTTTTCACTGTACACACAGCAATGGTACATGTCATACAGGTTTGCTGACAGCTTGCGAGCAGGATCAGGACAGTTCCGTCCTGATCCTGCTCGCAAGCTGTCAGCAAACCTGTATAGCATACACCATTGCTGTGTGTACAGTGAAAAACTCCCGATGATGGACAGAGGACCTGTCCGAAACATCTAGAATTTTCTTCCAACAATAAATTTAAGAAATTAGTGCATCTAGTTGGTTTTATTGTAAGAATATAGTACCTATTTACCATTAAACATTGTGTCACATCCCGGAAGATCTTTAGGTTGGTACGTGGGTAAATCTGGGGAATTTATCCGTCGGAAGTAGCGGTTAGTATGTGTTTTCAGAAAGTAAAGCTGCGTTACGAAGTGACGGAGTCTGTGTCGATGTTGTATGTCGTAATTTTGATAATTTTTTCATGTTCGTTAGTTAAACGCCCATCTTCTCGAAACTGCCAGTGACGTGGCTTTCGAAGAGCAGAGACTAATGTGTACCTCTGTAACATGCAACTTGAAAGGAAAAGTGTGTAAGGAGGTGACTTATTCGTGCAATCTTTCTTACCTCTATCTTTCCCCCACGGCGCCGTTCTGGTAGCTTACAGAATCATGTTCACTTTGGTTAAAGTTTGGAATTCTTCATTTATGAAAACTGTGAATCACTTTTAGCCGGTTATATTTCGTTCTGTTTTGAGATTTAGAGAGATTTCGTATTTTCGTCACTGAACTTACGTAACGGCAGTGGAAAGTATTTAATACGGAACTTCATGGTTTGCACTTCGCACCAAACGTAATTGGGGTGATTAAGTCGAGAAAGATGAGATTGGTAACCCATGTAGAATGAACTAGAAGAAATTTAATTTAGTCGGGAAATCTAAATATTCACTATGCAGGTGTAGTTGAGATCTTAAAATAATGCAGTCGGTCAGCGGACGGTGTGGCTCAGGATATGACTCAATAGCGACTTTTGTGCAAACGGTACTGAACCTCCGGGTTCCGTTAGAGATTGAGAATTTGTTGATTGGCTGAGTAAATGTTGGCTTCTCGAAAAGGACGTACACCAAGCAGCCTGTTGCGCGGGTTCCCGCATCGCGGTGTATTTCCCTCATTTATCCGTGGTCGCGCTGACGCAATACTCGGCCCTATCTCCCCACGCATCTCGTTTCCCATTACACAGGCTATCTTGATGATACGTTTCTGCGTGTTTGTAATTTTATTATTTTATATTATATTTGTAAAGAACTTGTTACGTAAGCATACATATTGTGTTTTTTTTTTTATTTGTCGGATATAATGTACAATATTTCGAGCTTCTCAATTTTTGTTAATGTTTACTCAAATGTGACATTTCATTGCACGATTTGTAGGTTTATCTATGTCTCCATGCCAGATTTCACACGACCAGCTTGAGAGAGAAAGTGAAATAAATTTTCACGTCCAGACCGGCTCTGGGGCCCACCTAGTCTCGTGTTCCTTGGGTACCGAGTTCTTTCCCGGGAATAAAGCGACCGGGGCGTGAAGCTGGCCGCTCCTGTCCAGTGCTAAGGTTAAGAATGAGTGGAGCTATCCCTCTGCTCGCCCCTATGTGCCTTTATGGCGTGGACAGAGAAAACTTCACGTTGTTCGTCATGTCGTTATTTTGCGTTTTACAAAAATAATTCCGTACCTGAAGTTGGAAGAAGTTGTGCAGTTTTTTTAAGATCTGTTAGGCCCTGCAGCACGTAATTTCGGGACGCTGGGTGAGTTTCACCAGTGTCACTTCCATCTCATTAGCTCACGCGTCCTGTGTGTTTGATTTCAAGCTTCCGCCGCGATGCAAATGAGATCTTCGTTCCGCTGGGATTTTACGTAGCCTAGGCTGGTAGTTAGTTACCGACCTTTCGGGACAATCATATTCGAGGGTCAAACAGTCAAGCCCTGCTTGACCCTAGAATATGGGACCGATAGGATGACCCGAAACGTCGTAACTACCCATTAACGCTGCGTCACATCCAACAACAGCGAAGATCTCATCTTCCTTGTTATTACTTACTGCATGAAACTGAATTTCACAAATTTGGGGTGTCTTCCCGTGGGATGATACTCGTTTTACGTTTTGTACGATTTGGTCGACGGGTTCAAAATTTGAAATGGGGATTAGACAAGTAGCATGACGCAATGATTTTACTGTGTCCCTCTCCCTTTAATAAGGGGCACAGGCCAAAATCAGGCGATAGAATTGTCCAAAGTACCAGTCGGAGATCTACGGACTGTGAAAATGATGTAGATTGGTTGCTTTCGTCAATGACAAAAGAATACGTCAATGTGCGTACAAATATTACGTCATAGGTAGAAAGGCTCTATGTGATGCTGACGCGGTAGTGGTGCATCTAGAGAATATGCAAATGAACTCCTTGGAGCAGTGTCCTTCTTGAGAACACGATCTTCGACAAACTGCTGGAAAAAATCCTTGCCTTGCGTTAATTCGTCGCCGTATTGAGAACAGCCCGCCTCTAGACCGTATTCTGAACCAGTGCGTCCAGTTCCCACACCTATAGCATCTCTATTTTGAGCATCATTGCAGTATTTTTCTCCTGTCTACGCTAATATTTCCTAAATGATTTGTGACACGTCAGAGTTACCTACTATACATTTTTGAACATATCTTCTATGCGCACTACGTCTCGTTTTCCTCCTTCAATTGAGTGGCTTAATAATATTTGGTGAAGGGGACAAATTATGAAGCTCACAATTCCATAATTTTTTCCATTCTCATACTTTCTCACTTGGACTAACATAGGTCTGTACCCCTCAGTGCCCTGTTTACATATGTCTTCAAAGTATTGATTGTGAAACCGAATGTCAGGAGTGTATTGTTCGGATCTAGGCGTGCGAGGCGATGATAATATTGAAAATTGTTTTGAAGTGAAGAGTTTGTGAGTGTGTGGACTCGAATTTTTGAGTGGCTAAATGACTACTGCCTTCTCAAGAAATATGGTGCTGGAGAAGGATGGTGAAGATCAGTTGGACCGGTCGTGTAGAAAATGAAGGTATACACAATAATCACCAACACATACACACTTTTTCATTTGACACTATAAAACTTTAATTTTTTTTAAATAGTTAAAATCTCCGACATGTTTCGGTTTACATTTAAACCATCTTCAGGGAGCTATTAGTTCATGCTAAAGTTACTTAGCATGAACTAATAGCTCCCTGAAGATGGTTTAAATGTAAACCGAAACATGTCGGAGATTTTAACTATTTTAACAAATTGAAGTTTTATAGTGTCAAATGAAAAAGTGTGCATGTGTTGGTGATTATTGTGAATATTGACAATATGCACGGTGAAAAACTGAAAAAAAAATGAAGGTAATTTATATGACGTAGATTAAACGAAGAGAGGAACATCGTACTGCAATAAAAGAAGGGAAGGCTGGCTGGATTGGTTACATCTTGCGTAGGAATTGCCTTCTAAAACCGGTTATTGAATGAAATGCTAGTAGAAGGAAATGTAGAAGGTAGGTCAACGTTAAGAATTGACAGTGCTGCCCAAAGCGGAAGCCAAGATGGATGGCCTCCGCTGGAGGCAGGGCAGTCCATTTCAGCGTTTTGCTTCTTGTTTACATGTTACTTACGATCTGTTAATCTCCGAAAGAAAATAACCCAGCATCACGCATTAATACGCAGAATTGTTAATGTTTTTAAAGACATATGTTGTGATTTGTATTGATTAAATAATTTACTGATTTTACGTTCGAATTATTCGCACGGGTACAGGGAGCCGTAAGGCATAGGTAAGACATGAAATGATGTTGTGAAACGGATTGGAATTGTTTCCTAATCTATTGAAGGTTATCGTGACGGTATGGGGATTACGGTCTGTCTGGTAGATACAGTACCAGCGTTTTTTAAGTAATCTTCTGCCGACATGTTCAAGGTACAAGAGTGAGCTTTATGCGATATAAGTGTTTGTCTTGGAATTGCATCGTGAACGTGGAATGTGTTCTTTGGTAACGTTGTCCGTGTGTTCACCACGAAGGCAAGTGGTAGGAGTGAATGTATAGCTGTATTCGCTCTTGAACTTTGGTCGTGCGAGAGGTGAATGTTAATCATCACGCCCGGTTTGTTTACCTTCGGGGAAGAGCCATTAGTACCCCCTGAAGAGGAGGCTAGGTGGGATGAAGTGTCGAGTTAAACGTTTTAGAGGACATGAATCTCTCTCGCCCATACCGGGAATCGACCCACGATTTCTCGATCTTCCAGGTCATAGTCTAGTTTATGATCTCTGGATTGTTGACATTTTAATGATCAGTGACACTTGCAAATCACGTGTTCGTGGTTGTACGTTTTATTGCGTTCTTTAATTGTTTAGTTCCGGCCGTCTTTGTTTCGTATTCGTTGTGACAATGGGAATATATGATCACTTCTGGACACAAGCGTGGGCCCTGCTGTAGGTGCCGCAACGTATGCTTATGTAAACACTAGCCACATGCCCGTCTTATGATAGGGGTAACAGAATATTCCCTCTATAATCCACTGCATATCTAACTACGATTATCACAGATAGCCTTTCAGTCCATCCGTTCGTCTATATTATAGCTGTATGCCTATTCTGTTATGTCGCAGTTTCAATTAAAGACAGCTTCATAGATACTCTCGGTAAGGTAGGGCGATACAATGCCGACTGAAGCGTAGGTACCTCTTTGACCGCTTCTTGTCTACTGCCGTCTTGCTTATCATCAACCGCAAGAATAACTGCCCAAAACTTGCTAATGAACGATGCTCTTTGCCATTTCCTATCGGCTCTTTCATCGTATTAGCGCAGCGCAATCAACAGACCGCCCGCACGCCCGGTGGAGTAGCGGCCGGTAGTGACAAACAAAGTTGTCAGGGAAAAACGAGGATCCTGTATAAGGCAAATACTGCGTCCGCGTCAGGAAGTTGGCAATGTTGATTTGTAATGTTGACCTTTAATCCGGGACTTGCTGGCTGCGGTTGCACGTGGTTTTCCTCATTCATATATATATATATATATGTGTGTGTGTGTGTGTGTGTGTTATATACACACTTTACATCAACTTGAACTTTCAAACGTTTAAGCTAACATATCACTTACCCGGCACCTACACAGTTGTCTTTCGTGTATTCATTTACATTGCCTGCTTTTGACATTACTTGGAAATGTGTATGCTGGTTATTACTTGGGGATATGTAAAGCAATCGCCGCGGATATGTGAGCTGCATCTTCACTGTCGGCCATGTGTGATATCGGAAAACTTGAGTTAAGCAGGGTTTACGACTTAGCGTTTGCCGGTTTGCTAGTAACCATCCCGGCCGCCAACACACGATCGCCAAACCCCAATTCGCAGATTCGTTCCGGCTACAGGGACTAATATGGGGTAAACAGTCGCTGTTGCTTGCCTAACTCATAAGCAAGATGTACAGAGAGTGAGCAATTGGACGACGGCCGTGCAATATTTACATTACTACGAGGGCTGTCCAGAAAGTTTCCAGTCGTTTTGAATATCCCGAGAACCGATCGCGTGGCCTTGATGTAACTTGGCAGCCAGTCAGAGGAGACCTTAGTGAGCTTCCGTGAAGTCACTCTCCCGTGGGGCTAGTCAGTCGGCAGTGAGACGCCACTGACTAAGCTTGTGTACGGTGTGACCATCGCATTCATAATGACCAAGCGAGCAGATCAGCTTCATCACGACAATGAGCCTGCCAATTCTACAGGTCGCGTGCAGCCTTTTTTTTGGCAAAACATCACATCACCCAGCTCTCTCAGCCCCCCTACAGCCCAGATTTGGCTCCCTGCGACTTTTGGCTTTTCCCAAAGCTAAAATCGCCTTTGAAAGGGAGGAGATTTGTGAATGCAACGCCCACACAGTACACAAGCTTAGTCAACGGCGTCTTACTGCCGACTGACTAGCCCTACGGGAGAGTGGCTGTTCACGGATGCACAGTAAGGTCTCCTCTGACAGGATGCCAAGCTACATCAAGGCTAGGCGACTGGTTCTCGAGATATTCAAAATGGCTGGATACTTCCTGGACATCCCTCGTAGAGGAGGCACAGTCTTTACGGCGGAATGTCCCGATGTTTCTAGAACCGTGCTGAATCATCTCGCTTCCCTGTAACGAATTGCAAGGTTGCATCACAACGTCATTAGCCAACGAGCAAACAGGTTACTCACTGTACGTATTTGACTACATGGAATAGGTTTCCGCCATGAAGCATTCGCGGCGGTTACCATGTGACGGGTTGTTCAGGAGCCCTTATGATTCCTCGATTTTTGTTTAATTTATCGTGTCTGCAATAAGCCAATAAAATTAGAGTATTTTCCTTAAATGTTAAGTGTGTATGACTAAATTCTCGATTATAACCGATGAGCAGGCTTGGCCACCAGGAACCCCCCACCCCTTCCAAAGTTCTTTCGCCCTGAAGATGACAACTGTAACGATGGGCGAATTATAAAATCTGGGCACACATTTTCGAACACCAACCGCGAAAACTCAAATGTTAGATTATTTGATACAGAGTGATGTGACGGAATATTGTAGTCGAGTGTTTTGCACTCGTGCTTCGTATTTAGGATTTCCGTGTAAAGGGAACCTGACATGGAAACAGCTGATCCCGACGGAGATTTTTCGCGCATTTTCTCAATCATTTCGGGCCAGGGGAGTGCTTAAGATTGGCCACTGGCGCATCGCCACACGTACTTCTCTTGGCAATTACTGTTTTCTATAATTTGGCCACTATTTCTAATTCTATTTTAATGCTACATTTTAAACCTCTTATTTTATCACATTTATTGGAAATAACATAATTTTTTAGATTAACTGATTTCGGATTATCTTGTACTTTATGGTATTTGTAAAGTTGAGACCCCAACCATAATGGCCTATTCGTACACGGATGATGTGAAATAATATAATATTACGCAACTTATATAATAATTTCTTCAGTGTCTTATTAGCCTGATGATGGCTTCTTGTTGAGCCGAAACATGTTGTATTGAAACCATATATTATACAAAAAAGCTTAGTCGTCTTTGACGGGTTATTATTAACCTGATGTTTCTGCATCACAACGGGATGTCCGACATAAAAATATGTAGCCATCTGCTTAAAGGTGGCCATGTTGGAGTGGCAGCTTGGAGCTGCCAACTCTGTTGCACGAAGTCTGTCTTGAGAAGTTAACAGTCTTCCAACTAGGCAAGAAATGTGCGTATTATATGGAGCCCAAAAGTTTGTTATTCCTCTAGTAGACGAATATTAACCTGAATTATATCTAAAGACCCAGTTCGTACCGCGCAGTAAACACTGTCCGTCTGGGTTTTAAAAACCAATCCTGCTAATGTGGTATAGGGAAACAATCACTGTTTTTTCTGAGATCCACATAAAACGCATAAACGCACTGTGTGGAGGAAGTAGATTTTTATTAATATTGAACCTGGTGGTATGTAAAGTAACCACTGGACTTTGAGGGGTTATTTAGGCTATAGACCGGCTGTTGGCCCCGCTCGGTCTCCTGTTCAGTGGGTGAAGGGTGCGTTGAAGCTGTCAGGAATGAAGTTCTCACATGAGTGTACTAGGTCTTAGGAACTCTTTAATTCGTAACATGCTGGCTTTCACGATGATGATGTGTTAGCCCTGCGCCCAACCCCCAGTCTGTCGGACTGCCTTTAGTTGTCTGTCCGCGACAGATTATTGAATATATTGTATGTAGCTACCCTTCGCATTTGCAGGGGCTGAAGATCCGTCATGCCTTTATGACAAAAAAAAAAAAGAGAACGCGTTGCAAATTGCTTCGCAAATTTGCGTCTTAAAATGTGCTGGAGAAGGCATGCCAAAATACACATGTACCCACGCAAGTGGGAAGACACCTGGGCAGACACCAAAACCCTCTACACACCTCTCCTCTCCCCCATATGAACCACATGCCCCGCCCATATAATTCTTCTTGATTTGATCACTTGAATAATATTTGTTGAGGAGTACAGATCATAAAGCTGCTGGTTAAGTAGTCTTCTCCTCTCCCGGGTTACCTCGTCCCTCTTACGCCCAAATATTCTCCTCAACACCCTATTCTGAAACACCCTCAACCTAGTTCCTCCCTCAGTGTGAGCGACCAAGTTCCATACCCATACAAAACAACAGACAAAATTATAGTTCTGTATACCTTAATCTTTAAATTTTTGGATAGCAAACGCAAAAGTTACTAGAATTATGAAATGCGGGTGGGATGAGATGGGCGGGGCATGCGGCACTGGAGAAATAAGATTGCGTAGAATGTTTTGTGCGGAAACCCGTTAGAAAGGACGCGTTGTAAAAGACAGGATAATATTAAAAGAAATTTTAATGAAATAAGGCTTTTGGATGTAAACTTTATTCTTTTGCCTCAGAATTATGACCCATAGGTGGACTATTTTCAACAACGTGGTGATCATTCACGTTTCATCAAATAGTGGGAAATTTTGTGATAAGCTAAGCCACTTTTACAGTAGTTCTTATATATATATATATATATATATATATATACTATATGTAACAAGTTGTAAAGACTGTGCAACAAGACAGGCAATGTACATATAACGTAACATTGAGGCGCGTTCGTGCAACCATTGTTGCTGTGGAAAAGCAACGAGTATTACTGAATCTGAATGCGTGTATTTGTAGCGGTGGGTGTCTAGCATGCAATGCGCGTGCGCCATATTGTCATATATGGCCTGCTCTGCTCTACAGTATTTTTCCACATTATGTCATAAGCGACACGATTATAGCAAATAAGTTATTGAACATAAAATGTGTGTTTTTATTTTCTCTACAACTTTTGTCTGAAACATTTCTCATTCGAAGAAGGAATGAGCGAGATATGATAAAAAATGTGGTCTGGTCTTCAGGTAAAGTATCCGTTATTCTTGTCAGATTTTAATGAAACGTGAAATTTCTCGACATATTTTCGAAAAACACTGGAATACCATAATTTAATGAAAATCTGTCCGGTGGGAGCCGAGTT
>Ga0131853_10003998_pt1 | contig 26437 bp, 19 predicted proteins | sample TergutLab28metaG_FD_92764 | JGI IMG/M metagenome (GOLD analysis project Ga0131853, IMG submission 92764) | Labiotermes labralis P1 segment gut microbial communities from Petit-Saut dam, French Guiana - Lab288 P1 (version 2) (version 2) | ecosystem: Host-associated > Arthropoda: Insects >... | reverse complement strand
CCCAGCTTTAGGATCGGCTATTATTGCAGCAATGGGATGCGAGTGGTTTGAGTCGTTTGAAGCTTGCAAGGATGCGTTTATTGGTTATGAGAAGGAATTCCAGCCAATCCCTGAGAACGTTGCGAAGTATGAAGAAGCTTATAAGATTTACACACAAGTTTACGGACAAACAAAAGGGCTTAATGAGCAATTGCACGCGTTGAGATAAGGATTGAGGCGCTAGGGACTAAACAAGTTACAAAACTGTAGCTTGTTTTTTTATGGCTTCAAATTTCCAGTTGCACCAGAAAGTGCCAAAATAATTTTCATAAACTTAACACAACTTTAACTGAATTTTAACAACAGCTAAAGTTCAATTTCACCCAGCGTGACATTTGGTGTGATAAAATTGGCATCAGAAATACGAAAGGAGGAATTATTTGTCGAATAAGGTGTGGTAAGGCCATGGCGATGACAAGTGTTGTTTATGAAGCGAAATTCAATACAAAAATTTTTTTTCAAAGAGGGGAAGCTGCAACTTAAGTTGACAAAGGAATTTGTTTTTTTCTTGACGATCAGCTTGGCGATGATCGCCATGATCAAGTATGGTGTGAGCAATCAAATTGATTTTGGATTTAACTCGTTAATCGGTGTGACATTTCCAACTGGTCGCGTCGTGGAAGTCATCACGGATGAGACTGAGATTGATGAAACAGGCCTTCGGATGGGACGCCAGGTTCTACGGGTTGAGCTACTGACAGGTGATCAAGGAGGCGAAGTTGTTGAAGCTCAAAACACACTCTTTATTGGCCACTCGGTTCATGCCGAAGTCGGGGACAGATTGGTTCTTTATTTTGAGCACTTCGAAGGAACTGATCAGTATTTCGTACGTGTCCACAGCTTTGAACGAGCAACTGCCATTTATGTGATTGTCTTATTGTTTATTGGCTTGCTAGGTGCTGTTTTCGGGAAAGCTGGCCTACGCTCAGCCTTTGGATTGGTGTTCTCGTTTGTTGTGATTATCTTTCTACTGATTCCCATGATTGTCGGCGGCGCACCGCCTGCTATGCTGACGGTTGGTCTGGCTTTGCTGATCATTGTCGTATCATTGATTTCCGTGATGGGCTTTGAGAAGAAGACGTATGTCAGCATCATTGGGACAACGATCGGCATTGGTTTTTACGCCATTGCTTATGCTCTGATTAGTGGGGCACTCAACATATCAGGTGCGAACGTCCCTGAAATGGCCTCCTTAGTTGTGATCGGTTTTAACACGAACGCTCGATTAGGTGAGTTACTATTTTGTGGCATCCTCATCGCCTCATTAGGTGCCATTATGGATGTCTCGGTATCCATTGCATCGGTTACGGCAGAGCTTAGTGAAGCCAACCCAGATGCTGGTTTTAAAAAGCTATTTCGCTCAGGGATGAAGATTGGCCGTGATCTGATCGGTTCATCTTCCAACACGTTAATATTGGCCTTTACTGGTTCATTTTTTATCGCCCTTATTTTGTTTAGAACAAACAATTTCGCTTATGAGATGTTAATTAATCAGGTGAATATTGGCATTGAAGTATTGCGTGCAATTTCTGCTTCTGTTGCGATGGTGTTGACAGCGCCTGCGACAGCGGTGATCGGCTCACGTGTATATAGTAAAAGGTAAAAAAGTAAAATTTAAAACTAACTAATTCCTTGGAGGAAAAGAATAATGATTAATTTCGAAAAAATTTCAAAGAATGGTATGACAAATTTAGTACTTGCGGCTACTTTGCTTGTAACGTCTTTCTCGGGGGTGGGGGTTGGCACACCAATCACTGGTCTTGCTAATGAAGAGGCAGCTACGTCAGAGGTGGCAGAGGCTCAAACAGGAACGACGATCAGAAACTTAAGTTTAACCCCAGGTGGCGATGTTCATCAGATGCGCTTTACGTGGCATTCGGGTTCGTACGAAGGAAGTGTTCGGATTTGGCCACAAGGGTCACCAGATGCTTATCAAATTTTAGAAACAACGAACGTGCGTCCTGTTGAAGTCCACGAAGGGGCTGAGAATATGGGAGCAACAAACGTTGTGTCAACACGCGATGGGTATGTGTATTTCCTTCATCAAACAGCGGCTTACGACTTAACCGCTAACACGGTTTACGAGTATGTCATCGTCACAGAAAATGCGACGTCAACGGTTAAATCTTTCCGCACTGGTGGTACAGACACGTTCCAATTCGGACTTGGTGGTGACCCACAAATTGGGGTAGGTGGGCAATCGGTTGAAGCAGACGGTCTAGGATGGGTAAACACGCTAGAAGTGGCAATACGCGATTTTGACTTAGATTTCTTCGTTTCAGTAGGCGATCAAATTCAAACGATGAACAATAGCGCCCAGACTTCACAAATTCGCCACGATCAGTTATTCGCTGCGCCTCAACTTTCCTCTTTACCGTTAGTACCGGTCGTTGGGAATCACGACGGATCAGGCGCGAATAATACCAATAGCCGCATGTGGCCGTTCCATTATAACTTACCTATGGAAGCTTCAACCGTGCAGCGATTCGGCGATCAGTTCTACACACAATTTGACTATTACTTTGTCTGGGGAGACGTTTTATTCATCGTCCTAGACTCAAACTTCCGTACACAATTTGCTGGTAACGGTCCTCGTCTGCAGTTCATCGAAGCTGCCATGGAACGTCATTCAGACGCTAACTGGGTGGTAGCGATGTTCCACCATGCGACTTATCCGGTGTACAGAGACTACGAAACAAACGCAGCGATTCGCGAGCTGGTTCATCAGTGGGCACCAGAGTTTGAGCGCTTAGGCGTTGACCTAGTTTTAAACGGTCATGAGCACGTTTACTCTCGTTCGCACCACATGCTAGATAACACCCCTCAACGCGAGCAGCAATGGCTAAACGCGGATGCAGAAATCGTGAGTGACCCAACCGGCTTAAACTATAGCGCCGTCTTAGATCCAACTGGCCTCGTTCATATTTCATTAAACACAGCAAGCGGTAGCGGGTATCGCGGTGTGCGTCGTTTCCCGCGTCCATACGTAGCGGTGTACAACCAAAACTGGCGACGTAATGTCTCGGTAGCAAGCGTAACCCCTTATGAATTTTCAATTGCAAGCTATCAAATCAACGACGACGGTACAAGAACGCTAGTTGACCTTTATACCATTATTCGCTCAGATGAGTTCGGTAACGTGCCAGCGCATATCACGTCTGTCCGCCAAGCTCAGGATGAAGTGTTCGAGCGCGTTTACACAGAATTAGAGCCAATCGAAGCAGATACATTTGCAGAATTAGAATTACCAGCACAAGTCGTGATTGAAACAGACATCCGCAACAATGACTTCCTAAGAAGCGGTGAGACGGGTACAAACCGTAGTGTCACGACAGCAGACTTCTCAAATCACGTGGTACCATTATTCGCAGACGTAGCATGGGATTTAGAAAACATTGATTTTGATGCAACCCTAGAACAGGCTCAAACGTTCACGATAACAGGCGAACTAACTTTACCAGCTGGTGTCTCGAATACCAATAACTTAGATCTATCCGTGTCAATGGCCGTCACCACTTACGGTGAAGCTGTAGTAGATCCAGGGCCAGAACTTTGCCCACCAACAATCCCAGGACTACCAGGTTTACCAGTAATCCCAGGTGTACCATGCTTACCGCCTTTACCAGAGTTGCCATCACTACCAAGCCTGCCAACATTACCACCACTTCCAGAGCTTCCAAGCTTACCGTGGTTCCCAAATCTCCCGTGGTTTCCGTGGAGAAATAGATCATTAGCTTAGAAAGATTAGCTAGAGACGAAAAAGCAAGTTACGTGATGTAGCTTGTTTTTTTATCTTGCGACTTACCCCAAGTAACAGGGTAAAACTGGGGTAAGACGATCATCATGCTATGACACAACCGCCTACTGGCGAGTTCACGAGCGTATGCCGAAATGACATTTGTCATATCAGCTGGTTACATCTGACACTAGTAGGGAATCATTAAATGGCGTATAATAGCATCATAACAAGTCAAGACGAAACAAACGAAATGACGAAGTGGAGGAAATGGAAATGGTAAATACAATTGTAAGCATTGAGAATTTAGTTAAAAGGTACAAGGATTTAATCGCAGTAGACAACTTCAGTTTACACGTTAATGAGGGAGAGGTGTTAGGCTTACTCGGGCCAAACGGTTCTGGGAAGACGACGACGATCAACTGTCTCTTGGCATTAGTGACAAAGGACAACGGTGACATCAACGTGTTCGGTAAGAAAATGTCACAAAACGCGTACGATATTAAACGCGATATCGGAGTCGTTCTGCAAAACGTAGCAGTGTTTGAAGAGTTAACGGTTTACGAGAACATTGATTACTTCTGTGGTCTGTATATTAAGGACAACGCAACACGTAAGCGATATGTCCAAGAAGCCATCGACTTTGTTCAGCTGAACGATCAAGTGAAAATGGTACCGAAAAAATTATCGGGTGGTTTACTTCGCCGACTAAACATCGCTTGTGGGATTGCACATAAACCAAAACTCATTATCTTAGATGAGCCAACGGTAGCGGTTGATCCACAAAGCCGTGAGTACATTCTAGACGGGATTAAGAAGTTAAACGAGCAAGGGGCAACGATCATCTACACGTCGCACTACATGGAAGAAATCGAGCAGCTTTGTTCACGCATTGTGATCATGGACGCAGGGAAGAAAATTGCTGAAGGCACGAAGCAAGAACTGAAGCGCATGATTAAAACTGGGGAAACCGTTAAAATTGAAATCTTGAATTTAGATGAAGAACATTTGAATGGTTTGCGACGCATCGAAACGGTAACATCAGTCAAATACCGAGATGAACTATTAGAAATTAAATGTGAGCAAGGCACAAACAATTTGATGCTCGTCATGAGATATTTAGATGAGCATAACATTCCAGCGGGACGCATTTTATCAGAATTACCAACGCTAAACGATGTATTCCTAGAAATGACAGGGAAGGAGCTGCGTGACTAATGTTTAATAATATGAAATACAGTATAAAAAGAGCGCTACGCGACAAAGAATTCATGCTCTCGTCAATTCTTGTTGCCGTCGCAATGGGGACGGTGATGTTCTTTATGACCGATTCAATGATGGACCAAGTTAACGATGGTACGTTTTATATTCCAGTTGCAGTCGTCGAAAGCAATGCTGATGAGCAAACCATTTTTGGGAACATCTTAGCGGAGATTGACATGTTAGAGTTAACATTCATGGATATGGACGATGCCTTGTATGCTTTAGAAACTGGTGATATTAGTGGCATTTTTGAAATCGGCTATGCAGATGAGCCACGGCTATTAGTAACCGAGAATGCGATGTTTAGTGCAAGGATCTTGCATTCAATTATAGATGAATACGTGATGAACAGTCAGATTTTCACGGATATCGCGATGAATAACCCACAGTATTTAGAATCAGCATTGATGAACATAGCTGATCAAGGCGCAGTAACAACGCAGATGGACTTAACAGACAGTGTGATTGATGTCATGCAGATGTTCATGATTATGTTCGTGACAACGAGTGCATTAGCTGGTATCTTTGTTGGATTTGCCCGTGCGATTGAAGCTAATAACGACCAGCATTTAGGAAGTCGTCGTTTAGTATCATCATTTGGAAAGATGAAATTATTGATGACCGATTTACTCGGGGTTACCATTGTATCAGTCGGGATTGCCTTTGCAACGTGGGCATACTTTGCACTCGTACTAGGTGTTGAATTACAAGTGAATCTATGGTTAGCTGGCTTATCATTCTTCTTAACATCACTCTTCGGCGTAGCATTAGGAGCCTTCTTTGGCTTGGTTGCACCAGGGACTAAAAAAGTACGCGAGCAAATTTTGACGGGTGCTTATATGGGGATGATTATGCTTGGTTTTATGGGGTCACAGTTTGGTAATGAGACGGTTAATAGGATTAACGAATATAACCCATTAATGGTTTTAGTAGACGCGATTATGGCGTTAAACCTTGGGAGTTATGACCGTTACATTGGCTTTATGATTATTTTAGGAGTTTCTGCGGTTGTTATGTTAATCGCAACGATATTTGCATTGAGGAGGACACGCCATGTCGACGCTAACTAAATTTTGGAAAATTATTTTAAGTTACAAATGGGGATTGCTAGGGTACTTGGCGATGTTTGGTGGACTTGCCATTGCGATGACGTTTTTAGCACCGAATCCAACCGATGAAGCTGTATTTGAACCGGTTCTCTATCGACCGATTGCGATTTTTGACCGCGATCAGACCGAACTAACACAAGGGTTCATTGACTTCATGGACGACATTCACATCATCATTGATCTTGAAGATTCGTATGACGCTTGGCTTGACGCTGTGACTTGGGGTCAGGCGCAATTAATCATCGAAATTCCAGCTGGCTTCACAGAGAGCTTTACGAGCGATGGTGAGTTACAATTAGAAACATTAGCCGACCCGATGAACACAGCAGGATTTTTATTAACCGGTTTAACCGAACAGTACTTTAGAGCCTTATCAACTTATTTAGCGGGTGGTTTTGATATCGCAGAAGCGAACGTTTTAGTAGCTGAAACACTGTCTGACGGAGCTGAAGTTGAGTTAGTAGCAGTCGAAGGATTTGAATTTGCTCGTGCATATCTATACTTTAGAATGTTGCCGATGGCAGGGTTAATCCTTGTGACCATTGCGATGGGTGGGGTGTTCATGGCACTCAACAAAGAAGACATTATCCGTCGTGTTGAAAGTGCACCGGTGAGTTATGTTCGCCGAACGGTTGAGCGCATTGGGGCGAGTGTGTTATTTACGTTACTTGGTGGACTCGTCTTTGTTGTCATTGCGGTTGTCATGTTTGGTGATCAAATGTTGGAGGTCCCGAACTTAGTTCGCGTATTGAATCTCGTACCGGTGTTGCTCTTAGGCATCTCATTCGCTTTCATTATTTCGCAGTTTGTTAAAAAGCGTGAGATGTTAATGTCTCTTGTATTCCCAGTTATCTTTGGATTTGCGATGCCAGCGGGAATCTTGTTTGATATTGACATGTTGGGTGATCAAGTGCTAGCAGTTGCCCGTTTCACGCCATTGTACTGGTACACACGTATTAATGAAATGTTAATGTGGGAGCCAGTGATCGATTGGAACCTAGTATTACTTGGCATTGGCATTCAAGTGGCCTTTGCTGCTGCGATTCTAGCAGTGGGAATGGTGTTTAGTAAGGAGAAGCGTGCTAAGTTGAGTTAACGTGATGCCTTAATGTGTGAAACGTTGAAATCTGGTTAACGAGCTGTGGGAGCTTGTTAACTAGATTTTTTTAGGTTATAATAGAGGAGTACGAGGAGTGAGATGGCATGTTTACAAAAAAGAAATTTGGATTACTAGCGATCATGCTAGTTTTAGTAGTGGGGCTTGTGGGTTGTGGTGAGGAGGAAGATCAAGGCATTCACGGTGCGATTCATCGCATTGAGTACGGCGATAACGTGGTATACTTATTCGGGTCGATGCACGTTGGTGCGCCAGAGTGGTTTCCATTAGCGGACGTTGTTGAAGAGGCGATGGGGCGGGCGGATGTGTTTGCTTTTGAGTTTGATTTTACGATGCAAAGCTATACAATGGAAGAGCTTGGTGAGATCGTGGACATGTTGATGGGTGAGGGGCAATGGTTGCCGGATGAGCAGACGCTAGCGGACGTTTTGCCTGCAGATATTTATGATAATTTTATTTACTACTTACCGACGTTTGGCGTTGATTATGAAGACGTCTATCGTCAAAACCCTGTGGGGTTAGTGTTTGGCCTTCAGTCGGAGATTACGATCGAGCTATTCGGTGACATAGGTGTTTCTGCGATGGAATCGGTTGATTTTTATGTGTTGAATGTTGCGATGGAAGAAGAGGCAGAGATCATCGGGTTAGAGCCAACGCTGCAGCAATTGCGCATTGGGTTTGCGCCAAATGAGGAAGTCTTAGCAGAAGCTGGTTTTGATGCGTTTACGTTGGAAGAAATCATGCATTCGGTGATGGCCGATTTTGTTTCACGAGACGAAGTGGTGGAAGCCATGAGAAACGAAGAATTAAGTCTGCACGAATATTACTTTAGGAACGACCTTGCGCGCATTAACGAGCTATTCCAAGTGGACGCGGAAACGTGGGAAAATCCTTACGGGCGTTACATGGTTGAAGTGTTAATGAATTTCCGTTCTACTTACTACGCAGAGCGCATTGCTGGATTATTACGCGACACTAATGAGCCGACGACGTTCTTTGTTACCGTGGGACTTTCTCACATTATCAGAGAAGGCGATCATTTGACAAACATCGTGGAGCAGTTAGACTTGCTTGGCATTGAAGCCGTTCCGATTTTTGAATAACGTACCAATACGGATAAAACCCTTGATTGTGCCTCAACAATCGGGGGTTTCTTGCGTAAAACAGGGCAAGACACTTGCAAATTTAATTCAAAGTAGGTATACTATTTTTTATGCTAGAAATAGACAAAACCGACACATTAGCAAAGGAGTGAAAAAATGGTCAACCGAGAAAGTGGTATCTTGCTTCACCTGACAAGTTTGCCTTCGAAATACGGCATCGGCGATTTAGGGAAACACGCTTACGAGTTTATCGATTTCCTGCAAGAAGGTTCTCAACGGTTGTGGCAAATTTTACCTTTGAACCCAACAGGATTTAAAGATTCACCTTACCAGAGTTTTTCAACGTTCGCTGGAAACCCGCTTTTGATTTGTCCCGAAGAATTAAAAAGATGGGGATTACTCACCGAATCTGATTTAGAAGTCATGCCAGAGTTTCCAGAGGATCACGTCGATTACGGTAAAGTGATTAATTTCAAAAACAAGCTCTTGCGAATCGCTTATGAAAATTTTGTAAAGGCAAAGACGCACCCTTTAGTAGAACCTTATGAGGCGTTTGTTCATAATAATAAAGTATGGTTAGATGATTATGCTTTATTTATGGCGGTAAAATTTCATTTTATTAAGGAACGCAGCCTGCCTGGGAACACGAAAGATTATGCCAGATTTGCGCGTCTTAACAAGAAGTATTTGACAGAGGAACAACTGGCGGACTATTACTACGGCGCCGTGTGGCAAAGTTGGCCAGAGGATATTTCGAAGCGCAAAGCATCAGCCATGACGAAATGGCGAGCAGCACTAGCTGAGGAAATCGCTTATTATCAGTTTTTGCAGTTCATTTTTGTCAAGCAATTTACCAATTTGAAGACGTATGCGAACGAAAACGGCGTTAAAATCATCGGTGACATTCCCATTTTCGTCGCCCTCGACTCGTCTGACTGTTGGGCAAACACCCCACTGTTTATGCTAGATAAACATGGCAATCCGACGGACGTAGCGGGCGTACCACCTGATTATTTTAGTGAAGATGGACAGCTTTGGGGTAACCCCTTGTACGAGTGGTCGGAAATGAAACGAACCGGCTACACCTGGTGGCTCGCACGCATCCAGAAAGTGCTAGAATTTTGCGACGTAGTGCGTATCGATCACTTTAGAGGTTTTGAAGCTTACTGGCAAATCCCTTACGGAGAAACTACAGCGAAAAACGGGAAATGGATCCCGGGTCCTGGTGGCGAGCTGTTTGAAGTCATCAAAAAAGAACTGGGCGACTTACCGATCATCGCCGAAGATTTAGGCATCATTACACCAGGCGTCGAAGCATTACGTGATGAGCTTGGCTTGCCTGGCATGAAAGTCATTCAGTTTGGCTTTGATGCCGGACATCACAACAAGAATCTCCCACAGAATTTTGAAACCAGTCAGTCAGTTGTGTATACTGGTACGCATGACAATGACACGACGATTGGTTGGTACGAACAGACATCAGCTGAGGTTCAAGATCAGTTTAGACGTTATCTCAACGTGAGCGGTGAGGATGTCGCGTGGGATATGATTCGTTTAGCCTTTTTGTCTGTGGCAAAAATGGCCATTGTGCCAATGCAAGATGTATTAAGACAGACAAAGTTGTCCAGAATGAATACACCAGGGACTTCTAATGGCAATTGGCAATACCGCATAAAGGACGAGGATCTAAAGCCGGAGATTGCGCAGCAGTTAAACTATTTAAGTTTACTTAGCGATCGAAACATTGATCAAGAGGAGGACACAAATGAAGCGTTGATCGATGACGGCAAAACGTCTGTGGGGTAGGGCATGTAAATCGTAAAGTTAAGGGGTGACTGTTAGGGGTTAAACTAAGAAGAGGAGGTAGAGGGACAACTGTTCCTTTTATCACATTATGAAAATAACAAGTAAAAATTTCAAAGAATTATTTGAAGCGAAAATCCGCGAGGCTTACGGTAAAGAGGCCTCAGATGCGACGCAGCAAGAAGCTTATCAAGCGCTTGGATTAATGCTAAATGACCACATTGGAAAAGGGTGGAACACGCACCAACATAACGACGGTAAGAAAAAAATGTATTACTTATCCATCGAATTTTTGATCGGTCGTTTGTTAGGGAGCAACGTTTTGAATTTAAGGCTTTATGACATTGTAAGTTCGGGACTGAACGAGCTTGGCTTTGATTTTTCTGAGCTTGAAGACGAAGAGCGCGATGCTGCGCTTGGTAACGGTGGGCTTGGACGCTTAGCCGCTTGTTTCTTAGACTCGTTAGCGTCGCTTGACTTGCCGGGGCATGGTTGTGGGATGCGTTATAAGCACGGTTTGTTTGAACAAAAGATTGTCGATGGTTATCAAACCGAACTCCCTGACCAGTGGTTGATAAACGGCAATGTTTGGGAAACGGAGTGTCGCGAGGAAGCTGTGAAAGTACGTTTCTGGGGTAAGGTAAATCCGGCTGGCAGTGCGGGGCGTTTAGAGTTTTCACTCAGAGATTACGAAGAGGTGTTGGCGGTGCCGTACGATGTGCCTGTGATTGGTTACGAGACGGATACGGTTAATACGCTTCGTTTATGGTCAGCTGAGATGGGCGCTGTACCGAAGGGGAAGGATTACGAATCTTATAAACGTGAAATTGAGGATATTTCGGATATGCTGTACCCGGAGGATGGCGACGATGCTGGGAAGATTCTACGTTTGAAGCAGCAGTATTTTGTTGTGTCAGCGAGCATTCAGAACATTATTCGTGATTACAAGAAATCACACGATAACTTGTCACAGTTTCATGAGCACGTGGCGTTGCACATCAACGACACGCACCCAGCGATGGCGATTCCGGAATTTATGCGTATTTTGCTGGATGAAGAGCGCATGTCTTGGGACGAAGCTTGGCACATTTCGGTGAACACGTTTGCTTATACGAATCATACGATTTTAGCGGAGGCCATGGAAAAATGGGCAGCGCCGTTACTGGCTGGTTTATTGCCACGCGTTTATCAGATCATCGAAGAAATCAACGATCGTTTCTGTCAAGAACTACTTAGCAAGTATCCAGGTGACTTTGAGCGCATGGAAAATTTATCGATCATTTTTAACGACGTGGTAAAAATGGCACATTTATGTGTGGTTGGTAGCCATAGCATCAACGGTGTGGCTGCGGTGCATAGTGATATTTTAAAGAAACGTGAATTGAATCTGTTTTATCAGCTTTACCCGGAGCGTTTCAATAACAAAACAAACGGGATCACATATCGTCGTTGGTTGTTCCAATGTAACCCACAGCTGACAAAGCTGTTGAAAGAAACGATTGGCGATGGCTTTATGAAAGACGCGATGGAGCTTGAGAAATTACTGCCGTTTAGCGAAGACGCAAAGTTTTTGGAGCAGCTAGCGGTTGTGAAAAAAGAGCGCAAGGATATTTTAGCTAAGATCATTGAGCGTGAGAACGGGATTGTGGTTAATCCGGATTCAATGTTTATCATTCAAGTGAAACGTCTGCATGCTTATAAGCGTCAGTTGTTAAACGCCCTTCACATTATGAGTTTGTATAACGGTTTAAAAGAGAACCCGGATTTAGATGTGCCGGCACGTACGTTTATCTTTGGTGCGAAGGCGGCACCGGGGTATCGTTTTGCGAAGAAGGTCATTAAGCTTATTCATGCGATTGCGGATAAGGTGAATAACGACCCGGAAATCGGGGATAAGTTGAAAGTTGTCTTCTTAGAGAATTACCGTGTGTCTTTAGCAGAGGACGTGTTCTCAGCGGGAGACATTAGTGAGCAAATTTCAACCGCGACAAAAGAAGCGTCTGGAACAGGAAACATGAAGTTTATGTTAAACGGTGCGTTGACGTTAGGAACGCTTGACGGTGCGAACGTTGAAATCACGGATGCGGTCGGCGAGGAAAATGCGTTTATCTTTGGTTTAGACATTGAGCAAGTGATGGGGTATAATCGTCATGGTGGGTATCGTCCGCTTGATTATTATCACGCAGACAAGCGCATTAGTCGCGTGCTTGAGCAATTGGTTAACGGCTTCTTTGAATCGGTGCCAAAAGAAGAGTTTGAGGAAATCTATTACGAGCTCCTTCATTCTGACGAATACTTCTTGTTGAAAGATTTTGGTGGTTATGCGGATGCGCACGATCGCGCTTGTGCGACGTTTGTCGACAAACCGACGTGGTTTAAAAAATGTGCGATCAACATTGCCAAAGCCGGCTTTTTCTCAAGTGACCGTACCATTTCGGAATACGCCAAAGACATTTGGAACATTCATAAGTAAGGAGCTGAATGAAACTAACGGGTTTGCTAGACTCGTTAGTTTTTACTATAGATTTTGCAAGAAAGAGAAGGGATTTTAAGATGGAAAAAATTTATTCGTATTTAGATGAGCATCACAAGATCACACTTTTAATCAACGATGCGGCCAAAGAAAGTGTGCGCGGCCCATTTAGCTTAATTGATAAAACGACCGGTGAAACCATTGAGCTAATGGTCAACAAAGTGACGGAACTTTTTGGTGGGATCAAATACACGCTGACCATTCATGGCTTTATTACGTTTTACCACACCTTTGAATTAGTGGATAGCGGTGACTTAAAAACCCCCTTATTGCTAGGGGGGATTACACGCACAGAATGGTTTGACCAACAATTTGATGCATCGAACGCAGCGTTAGGCATGTTCTATGCCCCGTCGCAGACGACGTTTCGCATTTGGTCACCAACCGCGTCACAGATTTCGGTCATCCTTTATCAGGACGATGAGCAATCGTATGACATGACGTCGAATCTAAACGGCATTTGGAAAGTCACGATTCCAGGGGACTTAGAGAAGGTGCGCTACCGTTATCGGATCACCCAAAGTCAGCAGGTTCGGGAAGTCACGGACCCTTATGGCATCGCCTCGACGGCTAATGGCACGCATAGCGTTGTCGTAGACTTAAGAAAAACGACGCCGCTCCTGGCCCCACGTCCTACGATTAAGCAAGCCACCGATGCCGTCATCTACGAAGTAAGCATCCGCGATTTCACGATTCATGAAACCGCACCGGTTAATCACCGGGGACAATACTTAGGGCTTGCGGAACTTGATTATTTAAAAGACCTTGGCGTAACCCACATTCAAATCCTACCGTTTTTTGACTTTGAAGGCGTTGATGAACTAGCCCCAACTGAAAGCTACAACTGGGGCTATAATCCAAGTCAATACAATGTACCCGAGGGAAGTTACGCCACGGATCCAACCGATCCGTATGCGAGAATCAACGAGCTAAAAACGCTGATCGACACGTTGCATGAACAAGGCTTAGGGGTGATTATGGATGTCGTATACAACCACGTTTATGAAAGATGGACGTTCCCCTTTGAAGGGATCGTACCAACGTATTTTTACCGCTATAACAGGGACGGTTTTGCCACGAATTCCAGCGGTTGCGGTAACGACATTGCCAGCGATCGTCGCATGGTGCGAAAGTTTATCCTCGACTCGGTAAAATTTTGGCTTCATGAATACAAATTGGACGGTTTCCGCTTTGATTTGATGGGGCTGCTTGATATTGAAACGATGAACGAAGTGCGTAAAATTTGTGACGCGGTGGATCCTAATATTCTATTGTATGGCGAGGGTTGGAACATCCCGGTAGAACTACCCGAGCATAAGCGAGCAACGCTCCACAACGCGCACCATATGCCTAGAATTAGCCATTTCAATGACACGTTTCGCGATGTGATTAAAGGGTCGACCTTTGATCATTTAGAAAGAGGTTTGGTGCTGGGGAATACGGGGCTCATTGATAAAGGAAAACATCTTTTAGCTGGGAGCTCGGGACGTGTGGTTGGCGAAGGGTTTAAATTCTTTAAGCCGGTTCAAAGTGTGAATTATGTGGAATGCCACGATAATCACACGTTTTGGGATCGCGCTAAAATTTCCAATGCCGATGAGTCGGATGACATACTGCGTCGCAGGCAATTACTAGCGACCGCGATGGTTGTCTTTGCGCAGGGGATTCCATTTATTCACGGCGGCCAAGAGTTTTTCCGAACCAAATTTGGCGTTGAAAATAGCTATCGTGATAGCGATGAGATTAATGCGATTGACTGGGCTGAGGTGCATCGCCACAAGTCTGAGATTGACCTGTTCAAGGGTTATTTAGAAATCCGAAAGGCGCACGGGGCGTTCAGGTTTCAGACAAGTGCACTAGTCAAAAAGCACGTGCAGCTTTCCGATTACGAGAATTCAGCGATTGAGTACGTGTTGAAAGACGTTGCTGCTTACGGGCCCTACGAAGAGGTTCGCGTGTTTTTCAATTTAAAAGATTACCCGTTGATCATAGAGGAGTCGTTTGAAGGCTTCTCGGTGATAGCTGATGCTGAGCGTAGTGGGATTGCGCCGTTGCGTGAGCTGGGTGATGAGCTTACGTTAGAGCCGTTGAGTACTACGATTATTGTGAAATAGTGATAAAGATGGCACCCTAATTTTGTAGGGTGCTTTTTACTGTTGAAATACGTTAAGAAGCTTCATTAAGAAGCTAATTCACAAGAGGAAGGGGGGAGATCCCCTAATACGATATTTTGAATCAGAACAGGGGACTTTGATAATCTAATCAGCAATCAAGAGGTGAAAAGTCTATGCAACTCCCTCTGGGCGCTTTAAATTGTGCTTTCCAAGCTCTTCTCGTGTGTGCAAGCGCCCTTTTTAAAGTTTTTTCCTTAAAAAGGCGTGCTGAGAAGGGAATCCAAAGCTCTTCTCGATTACTTGAGCACCCTTTTTAAACCTTTTCCCTTGAAAGGGCGTGCTGAAAAGGAATTCCCAGGCTCTTCTCGCTTACTTGAACACCCTTTTTAAAGTTTTTTCCTCGAAAGGGCGTGCTGGGAAGGGATTCCCAAGCTCTTCTCGTTTGCACGAGCACCCTTTTTGAACCTTTTCCTATGAAAGGGCGTGCTGAAAAGGAATTCCCAGGCTCTTCTCGATTACTTGAGCACCCTTTTTAAAGTTTTTTCCTCGAAAGGGCGTGCTGGGAAGGGAATCCAAAGCTCTTTTCGTTTGCACGAGCACCCTTTTTCAATCTTTTCCCTTAAAAAGGCGTGCTGGGAAGAGAATCCAAAGCTCTTTTCGCTTACTTGGGCGCCCTTTTTGAACCTTTTCCCTCGAAAAGGCGTGCTGAGAAAAAGAGCTAACGAAACGTTACTTTAAGCCATTTCTAAGGCGAAGCAAAAAACTTCCACCAAATCGCGAATAACCGATTTTCAGTGGAAGCTTAACTCTACAATAGGTGAATTGTACTTAAACCATTTCAATCCCCAACAATCTCATCATAAATCGCCTGATACGCAAGCGCTGACTGCTTCCAACTATAATCGCAAGACATCGCATTCACAACTAACCCGCGCCAAGCATCCGGGTGTTCGTGATACAGCGTCACCGCCCGCTCATAAGTAAACAATAACTCATGCGCATTATAATTAGCAAAACTAAAGCCCGTTCCCGTCTGATCAAACTCGTTATAAGCCTGCACCGTGTCATTCAAACCGCCCGTTTCACGCACAATCGGAATCGTCCCGTAAGTCATCGAAATGAGCTGGGACAACCCGCAAGGCTCAAACAGCGAAGGCATCAAAAACAGATCAGCACCGGCATAAAGACGACGCGCAAACGGCTCATTAAAGCCAATGTAGCAGCGCACCTTATCGTAATAACTGTGCTCCATGTTCGCAAAAAATGCCTCGTACTCCTTTTCGCCACTGCCGAGCAAAATAAACTGTACATCTAGCGCCATCATCTCATGGAACACCCGCTTCACCAACTCCACGCCTTTTTGCTCACTTAACCGCGTAATCATGGCAACAATCGGCACATCGTCACGAACGTCAAGCGAAAGCTCTTCTTGTAAAGCCCGTTTATTAACCCCTTTTGCCTCAACAACCGTCTCTACCTGATAATTCTGAGCTAAATGAGGATCGATCGAAGGGTGATAATCGGTTAAATCAAGCCCGTTTATAATCCCAGCTAACTTGTCATTCATGGACCTCAACAACCCGTCTAACTGGTAACCGAAAAACGGTGTTTGAATTTCATCCTTGTACGTCTCGCTAACCGTCGTCACTTTATCTGCGGCAACCAAGCCTGCCTTCATAAAGCTGATATCCCCATGGAATTCCAAGCGATCAACCTGAAAATGCTGCTCATCAAACAGGAGAAAATCGTGCATCACTGATCGCGGGAAAATACCTTGGAATTGTAGATTGTGAATCGTAAACACACTTTTAATCGACTGATAAATCGGCGACTCGTGGTATTGCTCTTTTAACAAATACCCCACCATCCCAGTGTGCCAGTCGTGACTGTGAATCACATCTGGTACAAAATCCAAATGTGGAATCACATCTAAGATCGCCCGACAAAAGAACGAAAATCTTTCGCCATCGTCAAAGTGACCATACAGCGAATCGCGTTTAAAATAATACTCGTTGTCGATGAAATAGTATTGAATGCCCTCGTGTTTCAGCTCAAATACCCCACAATAAACCTCACGCCACCCGAGCCGCACCATGATCGCTTGTTTAAACGTCATCTCAGCTTTGAACGACTCAGAAATCTGATCATAAAGAGGTAACATAACACGCGCTTCGACACCAGTATCTTTTAACCCCTTTGGCAAAGCAGAAGCAACATCAGCGAGGCCGCCTGACTTAACGAAAGGGGCGCATTCGCTCACTGCAAATAAAACTTTCATTTACTCCCACTCCTTGAAAACAAATTCCCCTTTTGGCACAACAGCTAACTTCACTTCACGCTTTTTGACGGCAATTCCTTCTGCAATGGTGACGTCCTTATCAATGATCGCACCATCTAAAATACAATCTTTCCCAACCACAACACCAGGCATAATGATACAATCCCGGATAATGGCACCTGCACCGACCTTCACACCACGCGCCACCACGCTGTTAGTAATTGTTCCTTCAATGATACAACCATTGGCGATGATCGAATTCGTCACTTTAGAATGCGGGTAATACTTTGCTGGCGGCTCATCCTTTGTCTTCGTCAAAACAGGGAATTGCTTTTGGAAAACGGCGTGCCATTTATCCTGATTCAGCAAGTCTAACGTGTTGTCGTAATAGCATTGTAACGAATCAACCGTTAGTAAATATTCGTTTACTTCATACGGCGTTTTTTCAATATCAGCCAAGCTTGTCTCAATAAATGCCAGCAGTGATTTTGGATTGCCTTTGTCCATGCCAGCAATTAAATCAACTAAATGCTCGCGTGTTAGTAGATAAATAGGTAAGACTTTGCCAGAATGCACCACTTGCGTGACGATTGAGCCTTGCTCTTTATGTTGTCGCAACATATTTAAAATTGGCACTCGCCCGACGATGTTACTTGGTGCGATCACCACATACGGATAAGGTGCCCGACTAAAGAATGCTTTGTTGTGATGCAAAATTAACTGTGCATTGTCCGCTTCGTGCTCGTTTTGCACATAGAAGAACAAACCGCCGTTCTTACGGTCCAAATCCCAAACTTTTCCAGAACCAATATGACCTTGTAGCGAATTATGCGTGTGATGAGAAAAAATACCAACGCTGTCAATCCCAGCGTGCACCATATTAGAAAGCATAAAATCAATCAATCGGTACCTGCCTGCAAATGGCAGAGATGCAACCGGTCGGTTTTGTGTCAGAAGCTCAAAAGAATCGCTATGAATCGTCGCGTCAATGACACCAAAAATTTGTTTATTTACTAATCTTTCCATTATAAAGTCACCTCGCTCCTATCAATTATAACTGCTCATCCATACGTAAAACAATTTCATCCGTGCCATCCTCAGGCTCAACCACACTGCCGTCTTCAATCACAGTATCTGGCCCAATAATCGCGCGATGGACTTTAACGTTATCACCTATGATCGCATCGTTCATGATCACTGAATCGGTTATGACACTGCCCTCGCCAATCTGAGCACCTTGAAAAATCACGCTTCGCTCAACGTGTCCTTTGACAACGCATCCTTCATTGATTAACGCATGCGAAATAGTGGCATTTGCATCGATGTATTGCGGCGGATAACTCGGATTTTTCGAATAAATACGCCACTTCTTTTCATACAGGTCTAAGTAATCATCGGTCTCTTCAGTGGATAGGCTTAAGAAATCCATATTAGACTCCCACAAACTTTGAATCGTTCCAACGTCTTTCCAATAACCCGAAAACGGATAAGCGACACATTTTTTCTTTTCATCAAGTAGCAAAGGAATAACGTCTTTTCCAAAATCATTGGTTGATTCTGGGGTTCCATGATCCATTTCTAAAAATTCCTTTAACACATCGGCTCTAAAAATATAGATGCCCATGGAAGCTAAGTTGCTTTTCGGCTCTTCTGGCTTCTCATCAAATTCAGTGATGTTAGATTCTTCGTCGGTGTTCATAATCCCAAAGCGACTGGCTTCGTCCCAAGGCACTTCGATCACCGCAATCGAAACATCCGCGCTTCTTTGGACGTGAAAGTCAAGCATTTGCGCATAGTTCATTTTATAAATGTGATCACCGGATAAAATAATGACGTATTCCGGGTCATAGCGTTCAATGTAATTCAGGTTCTCATAGATCGCACTGGCTGTTCCCTTGTACCATCTGAGGCCATCAGACTCCGAGTACGGCGGTAGGATCGCCACACCACCATTCGTCCGATCCAAATCCCATGGGGCACCGTTTCCGATGTAAGAATTTAAGTCTAGCGGTTGATATTGGGTTAACACACCAACGGTATCAATCCCTGAGTTTGTACAGTTACTTAAAGGAAAATCAATGATCCGGTATTTCCCGCCGAACGCAACAGCTGGTTTTGCTAAGTTTTTCGTTAGCGCTTTTAAACGGCTTCCTTGTCCCCCTGCTAAAAGCATTGCGATACATTTCTTTGCCATAACTATTTCCACCTTTCATTCATTAGACTAGTTGATCAAGCTAAATCACTACTACTTCCTTCCCTTCACAGGCTTTAACACGACAACGCCAAGCGGCGGGATGGTGAGTTTCACGTGACACGGTTGTTGATGATAAGACTCAGGGTGTGTGTCAAGGTAATACTTGCTTGCGCTACCTGGACCTGTGTTAATTTGCCCCGAACCGCCGTATTTAATATCATCGCTATTAAGGGCTTCGCGATAGCGATCATGCTCCGGCACCCCAACTCGATATTGATGATACGTTTCCGGTGTGAAGTTGCAAATCACAACGAGATAGTCATCGTCCTTATCGGCTTTACGAACAAACGAGAAAATGCTTTGTTCGTGGTTATCGACATCAATCCATTCAAAACCGTCTGAATGGTGATCTTGCTGCCAGAGCGGCTTTGAGCGTTTATACAAGGCGAATAGGTCCTTGGTAAAGACGTCCATCGTTTGATGTGATTCGTATTCATCGCGTAACGCCCAGTCGAGTTCTTCCATGTCCTTCCATTCATCAAACTGACCAAACTCCCCTCCCATAAATAATAGTTTTTTACCAGGGTGGGTATACATGTAACCGTAAAGCAAACGTAAATTAGCAAATTTCTGCCAATAATCCCCAGGCATTTTATTAAGCAACGACTTTTTTCCGTGGACAACTTCATCGTGCGACAAAGGTAAAATGTAGTTTTCAGAAAAAGCGTAAAGCATAGAAAACGTCATTTTATTGTGATGATGCTTTCGCTCATATGCGTCCACTTCCATGTATTCTAATACATCGTTCATCCAACCCATGTTCCACTTATAAGTAAACCCAAGACCACCGTCAGCAACCGGTGCTGTTACCCCCGGATAATCGGTTGAATCTTCAGCAAACACAAGCGCTTCAGGATAATGCTCTTTAATGGTTGTGTTGAGCTTTTGTAAAAAGGCGATGGCCAAGTCGTTTTTCTCCAATTCGCCTTCCGGTTCCCAATAAATCATATTGGCCACCGCGTCGATGCGAAAGCCGTCGATATGAAACTTATCCAACCAGAACAACGCGTTGGAAATCAAAAAGCTTTCGACTTCTTTTTTGCCAAGATCAAAGTTGGCTGTTCCCCACACTTCGTTCTCGCGCACCGGTGCATCGTTGTACTCGTAAGTCGGTTCACCGTCAAAGAAATACAACCCATGCTCATCTCTACAGAAATGCCCCGGCACCCAGTCCATAATAACCCCGATTCCGTTTTGATGACACTGATCAATAAAGAACATTAAATCGTGTGCCGACCCGTGACGACTTGTCGCACTGTAATAACCGGTGCCTTGATATCCCCATGAGCGGTCATACGGGTGTTCAATCAGTGGCATCACTTCCACATGTGTAAACCGGCGTTCCTTTAAATACGGGATGAGCAGTTCAGCTAGTTCGCGGTAATTATAAAACAAATCAAGCGCAACCTCATCGTACTGCTCGGTATCACTTCGTTTCGCTTTCTTTTTCCAAGAGCTAAGGTGCAATTCATAAACGTTTAACGCTGATTTTTTCCAGTCTTTCTTTTTCTGATCCCTTTGCCATTTGCTGTCTTTCCATTTGTACCCGTCTAAGGAATAAATCAGCGAGGCGGTGTCAGGACGAACCTCGGCATAGTTGGCATAAGGATCTGCTTTGAGAACGGTTCGATTGGCGCTTGTGACAATTTCATATTTGTAACAATTACCGACGTCTAAGTTCTCAATGAAAAGATGCCAGATGCCCTCATCGTTTAATTTTGTCATCGCATGCTTGTCTCCTATCCAAGCGTTGAAATTCCCCACGACAGAGACTTTCTGAGCGTGTGGCGCCCAAACGGTAAAAGAGACGCCTTTGTGTGTTTCCGTGTTGATGACTTTTGAACCGAATGTTTCATAACTTCTAAAATACGAGCCATCGTGGAACAAATGAGTTTGATAATCTGTAGGTTTTGTTTCGAACATTTTTATCACTTCCTTTTTTCTACTGCAGTAGACAATGTATGAGCTTTCATTTCCTTAAACATCATTATACAGGAAAAAAACGTTGAAAGAAATAGTTTTTTAAAATTTAAGTAGAATAGTTTGACTTGCAGTACGAATTTGCAAAAAAATCGCGATTTTTGTCAAAAATAGCGATTATGCGGTCGCTTTTGAAATAGGGAGCAACTGGCGTTGGCAGAAACGGTGGTGCGATAATAAAATCCCATTTTTGCGAATTCATTCACAAAAATGGGATTATTTATTAATCAAGAAGTTCAGGGTAGCTTTCTCTAATTGCATTTGCTACGTGTTTGATGAAAATTTTATTAGTTGGTACCTTTTGCAAGCTAACAATCTCAGATGAACCTTTGTAAGCTGTAAAAGCTCTGTCAGGATTTTTTTCAAAGGTACTTTTTATCACATTGCTGATCCCTTTTCTAATGGCACCCAAGCTAATACCATCCTCGATACAATCAAATGATAACGCAATGGTTTCGTATAGCTCATTCAGCTGGAAGCTATGTAAGCCTTCGATCAGTATTTCCTCAATCGCAAAAGCTAGGTATTCTCTAAACTTGCTACTCTTTGAAATGCCTATGTCATTTAATTTCTGATAAATAAGAGATTTAATAGGATTAACCGATTTTACAGGGATCTGTCTATCTGATTCAAAGAGTCCCTTAGCACTATTTAAGCGGTTAGAAATTAATTCAGGGTAATAATCGTTGTCTTTGTTGACATAGCGACAAGTGATAGGAGTATTCGTTAAAATCTCCGAAATGTCATTTTTGACAGAGTGATCAATCAGCGCAGAGAAAATGATGATATAGGATAAATTGGTGAAAAAATGAATATGATGAGAAATAAACTCAATGATTTCAATGCCTTCACCATCATCAAGGGCAAGCTCTAAGATTAAACTGTGAGGGTTATGAAGTTTGATGAGATTAGTGCCTTCTGCAATGCTGGAACAAGTACAGACAACGGTATAGTCAGTGTTTGATAAACATGATGCAAGATCATTTAAATACTTTGAATCCTTATCTATAATAGCTACTTTGGGCGTAATAGACATGGGAATACTCCTTTCAGAGGTAATTTATCTTATATTTTGAATAATGCTAGGGATATTTTAGCACAACCATATTTACTTTGTCTAGTGTACAAACTAATATTTTTCTTATTTTATTTACGTTTAATCTGTTTTGAAATGATATAGCGAACTGTAAGTTAAGTGAAACATAAATTTTTATTGGCCAAAAAGAGGGAAATTTATTATCATATTATTATAAAAGTTTTGTTGTAAACAAAAAACACGATATCATTTCCTTTCACTTCCTTTTTTGTCCTTTTGTTATTAAGGGAGTTGTGTTAAGATAGGTTTATACCACAGAAATACACGGTTGAGATGCTAAAGTATTTGATATGATATCATAAGGAAGGAATGATTATAAAATGAATAAAATCACCCAAATTATTTTGGAAAGTCATCAGAGTGCTGATCAAGAAACGATAAATTTATTTCAAAAAAAGTTAAATGAATTGATTGGGATGGAGTTTAACGAAGAGAAAATCCAACAAAATATTAATTATTTTATAAGAGAAATGACAGGTAATGCCTCAGCTGATTCGAAAACAGCCTTAGGAATGGTTAAAAATATTGCTAATTTAGGGGCTTATCGCTTTCATGTTTCTCAAGATAAAAAAGGAAAATTTAAGGGCTCTTTCTTCGGTATAGGATTGATTAATAGTACGATAGAATTTGAATTTATTATTGAAAGAGTTATGTTAAGATAGATTTATACCACAGAAATACACGATTGAGATGTCAAAGTAAAGTATGTTTGTATGTTGTAATAAACTTAAAGGAGGATGTAGATTTTGGACCATGCATCGTGCAAGGATGGTTTACAGAGATGTTTAATTGGTGTGATTCTGATGGTAACATTAAAAATGACAGGAGCGATTCATAATGAAAAAAATATTAGTTGTTACTTTATTTGCGGTCATGTTTATTGGACTTTTTGGAATAAATGCATATGCATATGAACTAGATGCATATGATGAAGTTCCTAGGATATCACTTGCTGAACTATCAGAGCGTGCACCAGCTGCGCCTGAAAACACAGCCCCTTTAACTGTGACTGCACAAGGTTTTGGCGCAGTTCAAAGGAATGAAGGGGATAGGTGGGTTTCTTCAGCTAACAGAGGAACATGCTCACACTGTGTCCGGTCTCGTGTAGAATCTTTTTGGAACGGAACACCCCACCAAGCACATGCTTTCTTGAGACATCATGTATTGTTTCCTAATGCAGGACAGGTGTATGAGCCTTCACGAGTATCAAGGCGTGCAACTCATTTTCAGGTTGTGTATTCTGGTCAGCGTAGTGGGGTTTGGGGCTGGGGAGGATCACAAAATCGTTAAGTTAAATTAGAGTTAGTAGAGAGTTGAAATTCTTCTATTGAAGAGTTTTAATTCTTTACTTTTAAAGAGGAGGATTGATTGAAATGATTAAAAATAAAATGGGTTTAATATTAATCCCACTTATTTTTCTTGGAATTTTGATTTTATCCTATTTAAATTACACAGTTAGTCAAGAACGACAAATGTTTATTGCTAATCGCTTGTATAGTACTTGGAGTGTTGAATTAGTAGAAGAACTAGAACTTGATCAATTGACTGAAACTTTGCCTAGAAACAGCCGTGTTTTTTTAGAGCATACTGCCTATGGACATGTGAGAACTTTCTATCAAAATGGAAATTGGGTTCCACCAATGATGTCTGGTTATTTTTTTAATAGTGACACATCTATGTATTCAGCTGTTGTTGGTAAATCCCACGTTGCAAATGGAGAAACTGCTATTGAAATCAATGATACTACTTACGAGATTATTGGTGTTGTTGGATCAGGGTATCCATCTGCCCTAGATCGTCTCATATTACTGAATACACTGCCAGAAAATGTGGATGTTTTGAATGTTATTATTGATGCAAGAAGAAGTTCAGATATGGAAGAAATTAGCAACTTGTTTAATATTAGAGAGCGTCATAGTACTTACACCGCACTTGATTTTCTTAACAATCACACCCTTGATGAGATGATTAGAACAAACATTGTGCTTGTTATGGTGATTTCAAGCTTTTTATTGGGATATATTTATTTGATGATAACTGAAAGAAGAAGAATTACTTTATACTTGATAGGCATGAGTGATTTTATAATTTTATTGAAAAATAGCTTTGAACTCATTAGTTTAACATTGATTAGCTTTGTCGTTGTTATTTTCATAGATGTGCTAGTTGGTTACGGTATTACTTTGATGTACTGGTATTTTTATGGAGTACTACTGATTTTGATAATAATGATGTACATCGCGAACTACCTATTTAAGTGTTTGGCTAAGTTGGGAGGTGTGTTGTTTGATAAATGAATTTTTAGTTTCTTTTAGGAAGGGTATAATTGTAAATATACTCACTATGACGATTACTTTGTTGACTATTTACTTGTTATATCTTTTGTTCAGCTTCGGAATTGCTCCCAATTTAAGAACTTTTTTTCCAACGCATAATTTTGATGGGTATGAAACATCTGGTATAAATTTGCAAATCCATTACCGCGATTGGGAAGAAGATGACACGCTATTAGAGCGCCTTCATTTTTTTTATTATGATATTTTATTAGCCACAGACAGCTTAGAATCTGTGGCTCGAGGAATGGGACAACCACTTCATGTAGGTGGTATTCAGTTTCAAGTGGAAAAATTTGATCAAAATTCTTTTAATTGGTTTGGACAAGAGCTTGATATTTTAGAAGGTCGCAATTTTGTCAATGAGGACTTTGCAACATTTAGAGGTTATTTCCCTGTTTTGCTAGGTCATGACTTTAGCGGTGTTAATGAAATTGGTGACACCTTCACTGGTGTCTATTTTGGATTTTATCTTGAGTTTGAAGTTATTGGTATTCTAGCGGAAAATCAAGTTAAATCTCAGGAGTGGTTACAAAGACGCTTAGATGCAACGATTGTGTTGCCATTTGTCTCGCATCGCTACATTCCTGAGGATGCAAATGAGAGGCAGTTTTGGATTGAGATGTACAGCATATTAGCAAACAGCTTATTAATAATAGAAAATACTCCTGACACGATTGATTATGTGATTAATGCGATTAATACAGGTGCAACAGAAATCAGAATCCCATACACTTTGGGAAATATTGATTTGAATGTGCCTGAGACGATAGAAATTCGAAATTTGGTTCGACACCAACAAGAAATTATGATGTTTTTATTTTTTAGTGTTGCCATTGTCCTGTTTACAATTATTACAATCTTTATGTCTATTAAATATCGTGTGAGAGAAAGAATATACTACACTTTCATGTTAAATGGGAAGCAAAAGTGGAAAATATTGCTGGTCATCTTTGCAGAGGTATCTTTGCTTTTTACAGGTGTATATTTAATTTTTTATGAATATTTAGCATTTCACAGTGGATTTTTTTGGGATACAAATATTCTAGGGTATAGCAACATTTTTTTTGAAGAGTTTAATAACCTAACTAGATGGAATTGGTTTTATCGTAACATATGGAATGAGAATAATGCCATGCTATACCTGCTACTTTATGTGATTCTCCTCTGTATAGTTTCTATGATTTATCCAATACTCAAAATCAATAAATTATACAAAAAAGGACGGTGATTGGTATGATGAGCTTGAAAGAAATCAATAAAAGCTATAAGATGCGTCATGTACTTGATGGGCTGGATTTAGAGATCAAAGGTTCGGAATCCATTGCCATTCAGGGGAGAAGCGGATCAGGGAAGACGACTTTAATCAATATTATGGCTGGGCTTAATCGTGATTACTATGGTAGCTATACGTTTGAAAATGAAGACATGAGCCGCTTGTCAGATAGCGGGCGAGCTAAGTTTCGTCGTGAGAAGATTGGGATCATTACTCAACATTTTGATTTGCTTGAAGATCGGAATGTCAAAGCTAATATTGCCTTAGGTCTTGCTCATTTGAAATTAAAATCTCAGGAGAAAAAGAAAAAAATTAGAGAAATGCTTGACTATATGGGTCTTGCTGGTTATGAGAAAAAGAGGATTGATGAGTTGTCAGGTGGGGAAAAGCAACGGGTTGCCAT
>Ga0131853_10003997_pt1 | contig 26440 bp, 16 predicted proteins | sample TergutLab28metaG_FD_92764 | JGI IMG/M metagenome (GOLD analysis project Ga0131853, IMG submission 92764) | Labiotermes labralis P1 segment gut microbial communities from Petit-Saut dam, French Guiana - Lab288 P1 (version 2) (version 2) | ecosystem: Host-associated > Arthropoda: Insects >... | reverse complement strand
TTGGTTGCCTGCTTTAGTTGGATCAACTAAAACTGTTTCTGTTCCGTAAATGTGTTCTGTTGGCGTATTATATCCTAGTGTTCCACTAAAATTTCCGCCTCCGACATCTTTATATGTTATTGTAAAAATATCCAAGTTACTATCGCCTTCAATCGAATAACGACCAATTAACATGACCGTTATCGCAAGAATTGTCAAAGCAATATTAATAGCAAGGATAATTATTTTTCTCCCATTCATCATATCTCATGTTCCCTTCAATTTACTTGAGACAAACAACGAAATTTATACCTTCTGTTGATTTTTTTATTTGTTTGTTCCAGTTATTTTATCATAAGAACAACTAAAAGCATCACATCCCCTAGTTTTTATAGAAAATCTTCATATTTACTTATTAGTAATATAGACTAATGTTTCATTGTTATTTTATGCCTTATGCCCTATTTTGATGTTGAATTTTCATGATTTTTACAAAAATAAAACTGCCTCATTTCTGAAGCAGTTTCAACTGTTTAATCTTGAATTAAATAATCTAAATTTCTAAAGCTATATTCTAAATCATGGCATTTTTCAATAAAGTCTCTTAATATTTCAGCATTAGCCCGACTGATATTATGTAATAAAATTATACCACCATTATGTATTTGATTGACTAAAGTAGTTAAACTAGCCTCATTACTAGGCTGGTCATCAACATACCAATCGACATGCGATATTGACCAAAAAACATTAATGTAATTTTGTTCGCTAGTAATTCTCAGACTTGTTTCACTAAATTGACCCTCAGGCGGACGGATGAAACGACTCAGTTCCTGTCCGGTTGCCTCTTTAAAGATTTGATTGTTTTCTTCTAGATCCAGAAGAATCTCTTCTTCACTGATTTTTGCCATATTTTTATGTTGATTTGTGTGGTTGGCTAAAATATGTCCTTCATCAATCATTCTAGAAATTAATTCTGGATTTTTCTTAATAAAACCGCCTGTCACAAAGAAAGTCGCTGCGATATCAAATTCTTTAAGGCTATCAAGAATTTGCGGAGTAAAGCCATTTTCATAACCACAATCAAAAGTTAAATACATAATTTTCTCATCTTTACCGATATAATAACTATTATATTGAGCTAAAATAGCTTTTATCTTCTCTCCAGGGCAAGCACGGATAAAATCACGCGAACGCTTAAAGCCGAAACCATAAGTTTCAGCACTTAAATTTTCTGAAAGCAAGCTTTGACCAATAAATGCAAAAGCAATAGTAAGTATAAAAAAAAGTTTTTTCATATAATCCTCCGCCATTATTGTGCGCAGAATCAGAAAAAACTAACATTTCTTCATAAAATATTTATGATTGATAATAATCCCGATAATTAAACCATTCATTAATAAATAAACCCAGAGGAAAGCGACAATAATAAAAGCTAAAGCGCCATATATCGCGGAAAGATTACTGAAAAAATTAATATAAATTGAATAAATAAATGTTGAGACAAGCCAAAATAGTAAAGTGAAAGCCGCTCCCGGGATAGTTTTTTTCAATTTAATCGGTACAGGAACAGCAACCTTATTAATTAGAAGCAAAAGAAAAAATGGAACTATTGCGACTAATGCATACTTAATAATAATTGAAACATAACTTCCGAATATATCTATTAACCAAACATCAGAAATTGATACAATTATCATTAAAGAAAAAATTATAGCTAAAAATATGACAACCAATAATAAAGCCAATATTCTAGTAAAAATTTTTCGGCGCACTTCTTTCTTTTGACCATAAATCAACTCTCCACTTTTAATTAGCTGAAAGAAAATATGAGAGCCACTATATAAAGCTGCTATAACAACAAAAATTGAATAAGCCGTAAATCTATCAAAGTTTTGCATATAGTTAACAATATTAACGATTTCTGGCGGTATATAGACCGGAAAAGCATCCAAGTCCAAGCTATAAGTAAAACGACTTAAAATCATTGAAACAAGGAATAATAATGGCAAGCCACTTAAAATAAAGAAAAACGACATCGTGCCAGCAAGCGTCGTATAATTCTTTTCACCAAGGCAACGCCAGAGATTACGAAGTTCAATCAATTTCTTCTTCAAATTATCCACCATAAATATTATACCAAGAAATCAAATCTATAACAAGTAAATAACATTTATCTATTAATTTTACATTTTTCAGATCATTCTACTCGTTAGCTAAAAGATAATGCATTTCATTAGTTTTCTTTTCAACCATTCGATAAAGAAAAACAACATCTTTATATCTAGTAATACCAGCTAACTCCTGTTTTAAAAGCTTAAAATAGAAATCAAGCATTAAAATATTGCCTGTTCTTGAGGCAACATCCAAAGTCGTATTTCTTAAAAAGTCACGGAGCTGACTTGGAGTTTCATTATATTTATATTCCAGATAACGCAAAAAGATTAACCTCTCAGTATTATAAAGCTCCAATTCAACATTTAAAAGCCGGCCAAGATTATCTCTAATATATTCTTGTTCACCAGAAAGTTCTGAACACTTAAGTGCATAGTAAGTAAAATCCTGCGGCGAAATATCTTTTTGGCAATTCTTTAAGAAAAGAAATGCTTTAGAAAATTCCCGAATACTGATTAAATATTCTACTTGTAAAACAAAATATTTTGTTAGTTTTCTTTTTTCACTAAATGGAATAGGTCTCATAACATCTTGAGCTGCTTTTTTATAACCCGTCAAAGCCAGAGTAATCGCCCAAAGATAAGATATTTCGATAACCTGCGAAAAGTTACCTAGTTTTTGACAGCTCTTCTTATATTCAGCGACATTCTTAGTATATGCCATTTCATATTTACAGCCAAATGCATTCAAACAAAAAGATTTTTGATTAAGGGCTTGAAGATATTCATTGCCAAAAGTAATTACTTTAATCAAATTTTGATAATTAGCTGCTGCAATATAATCTTTGTAATTTAGTTCAAAAATTAATGAAAAAGTCAAAAAGCACTCTAGTTCCAAATCCGTAAGTGTTTCTTTGATACTATAAATTTTTTCACTGCAATCTATACTTTTATAACGATCACCAATAACAATATAATAAATAAATTTTATTAATTTCATATCAAAACTCAGAGCACTTATCTTATTAAATACTCTTGTTATATTTTCTAAATCATCAAAAAAATAAAGCTTAATTGTTTGTTCCAGTAAATGATAATATAAATCCACATTATCAAATATTTCTCTGTTAATCCTAATTTTGCTCAAGATTTCTTCTAAGACATAGTCACTGGCAAACACTTTGCCATTTTCCAGTTTTGATAAATAAGAAACACTTAAGCTCTCTTTAGCGAACTGACTCAATGTTTGATTATTTTCCAGACGCGTTTTTCGGATTTCTGTTCCCAGAATCTTGATTTTTTCGTTCTGGCTATTGTCACTGCGTTTCTTCAAAAATTTTTCCATATTCTTATAATACATTAAAATATTTCTCCTTTTGAAAAATATTTTAGCAAAAAAACAAAAAAAATCTAGAGTAAAAGCTAATTTTAAAAGCGCAAAACAAGCCTATACTAAAGGCGTCATTTCATACGAAATTAGGGCAGAAAAGCTATAAATTTGGTGCTTTCCGTCGTAAAAGTGTGAAGTTCTATAATTTATACAAAGGATTTTTTTGTTTTCAGACTGCAAAAACTTATTGATTGCATTCTCTAAATCTTGTTCATGTTCAAAATCAAAAATTTTTACTTGCATCATAAATTCTTATCTCCTTCCCGACAAAATTCTATTAATTCGCAAAGGGCGCAAGTTGGTTTTTGCGCTTTACAAAAGTAACGACCAAAATGGATTAAAAGGTGATGAACTTTAATCCATTCGTTTTCTGTAAAATAATTTCTAAGTTTATTTTCAACAATTAGCACATTATCTTTTATATCACAAAGAGCTAATCTTCCTGCGATTCTTTTAACGTGGGTATCAACCGGAAAAGCCGGAATCTTAAATCCTTCAACTAAAATTACTGAAGCTGTTTTGCGACCTATGCCATTTATTGCCTGTAAGTCATCTAGATTATCCGGAACCTTACCATCATATAGTCTAACCAACTCACTAGAAACAAATTTTAAAACCTGACTTTTCTTCCGAGATAAGCCGATTGGCCTGATAATCAATTCCAAGTCATTAACATCAGCTTGCCTAAAATCTTCAGCGGTTTTATATTTTGCAAACAAAATATTAGTAACTTTATTAACGCTTGAATCATGAGTTTGAGCTGATAAAATTACAGCAATTAATAACTCAAAAACATTAGCATGATTTAATTCACAACCTGCATTTGGAAACAAGTTTTCCAAATAGGCAATCAAGCTATTTTTTGATAGAGCTGTAGAATTCATCGATAATATTTTTAGTGTCTAAATCCAAGTCCTTGGCTTTAGAGCTACTTTTAGAATTAATGATACTGTCAACAGTCTGAATATTGAGTCTCCCCTTTTTAAGACTATCGATTAAAACATCTTTAATAAGTCCCGTAGAAATGTTTTCACTTTGCCATTTTCTAACAATTGATACTTCAAAAGAAGTAAGATTTCTGCCTAATTCCTTAGTGATAAAATCAATAATGGCAGTGAGTCCCATTTCTTCTGCAAAACTACTAGAATGATTATTTTTCTTTAAAAGATTTTCTACTTTAAGAAATGTCTGATCAAGATTATAAATTTCTTTTGCTTTCTTGTTTTTAGTTGTTTCAATCTCGATTGCTAAAAAACCTTTTTCTAATAAAGCATTAACAACTTCCGCAACTATTTCCTGATTTAATAATGTTGCATCTGCTAACTCTTTAATCGAAAGGCCGTTATTATTTTCATTCAATAAATCAAACAACTTAAGAAGGATTCTAAGTTCGTCGGCTGTTAAAGCTAGCTCATTATAAAAATGCAAAATAAGCTTGTGGATATTTAAGGCTTTAATTAAAAAAAGCCCTTTTACGACATTATTCATAACTCCCGGCCTTTCCAGCCTTTTTTTCTAAAGCCTCACGAGCAGCATTCTGTTCTGCTTGCTTTTTTGTTTTTCCTTTTCCGATTCCCATTCTAATACCATCCATTTTAACTTCAATGACAAATTGTCTGGCATGTGCAGGACCAGTTGTATCTTTCTCGATATATTCCAAAGATCTTTTATCTGCCTGAACATATTCTTGTAAAGTAGATTTATAATCTTTAATCGTTTTGACTTCATTCATAAAAGGAATAACTAACTTCTCAATGACTTCAGTTGCTTTTTTCAAACCTGCTTCTAAATAAACTGCGGCTATTATCGCTTCAAAAGAATCCGCAATCAAAGATTTCTGAATTTCTTCTTCACCTTGTCCAACGATCAAATGCTCACTTAAATCAATTTTGGAGGCATATGTAAAAAGTGCGTGCTCACAAACAATTTGTGCTCTTTTTTTAGACATATCACCTTCATTTAAAGCTAAAGAAAGATATAGATGATTACTAATCACAAGCCCTAAAACCGCATCTCCTAAAAATTCCAGACGTTCGTTATTTTCGCCTTGATTTTCATTAGTAAATGATTTGTGTGTTAAAGCTGTTTTTAATAAGTTTTTATTTTTAAATACATATCCTATTTTTTCTTCGAGTTTAGCATATTGCATAATTATTCCTCTTCTTTTGCATTAAGGACTTTTTTCACTTTTTCAATAACATTGTTACCTATCATCTTTTCAGCTTGTTGGATAGCATTATAAAAAGCATAGGCATCTGACGAACCATGAGCTTTAATGACTGGCGCTTTAACACCTATAAGCATTGCCCCGCCAATTTCTTTTGGGTCAAGGCGCTTTTTAAAGCGAGCAAGATTCTTCCGCATAAAGAAATAACCTAGTTTACCCATGAAGGTTCTTTTGATTTCTTCTCGCATCAGTTTACTAGTTGTACCAAAAACACCTTCCATCGTTTTTAAAACCATATTACCAGTGTAACCATCCGTTAAGTGAATATGACAAGGCGATGAAAATAGTTCTTTTGTCTCGACATTACCAAAGAAATTGATTGTTTCAGAAGCTTCAAGAAGAGCATAGGTTTCTTTATCAATTTCCCGTCCTTTACCAGCTTCTGTACCGATATTTAAAAGTCCTGTAATCGGTTCTGGAATACCCATAACCTCTCTACTTAATATTGTCGCAAAATTTGCTAGTTCTAACATATGTTCTTTCTTTAATTCTAAATTGGCCCCAACGTCAAGTAATAACTTTCCTTTTCCGTCTTCTGAAGGCAGAATCGGACAAAGGGCAGTTCTTTTCATATTTTCCAAGCGTTTAATAATTAAATGCGCCCCAACAATTAAGGCTTGTGTTGGTCCAGCACTAACAACTCCATCAACTTTCTTTTCACTAGCATATTTCAAAGCCATCGCCATTGAACAGTCTGGATTAGCTCTTAAATAGCTAACTGGATCTTTTTCGCCCATTGAAAGAAATTTTTCTGTATGCACAATTTCAACGTTTGCCTTCTCACCTAGTGCTGCTTTTATTATCATTTCCGAGCCAAAAAGCGTCAGTTTTATATTCTTTTTCTTCTCTAAGAAAATTTTTACTGCCTTTAAAATTTCTTCTGGTGCATTGTCACCGCCAAAAATATCTATTCCGATATTAATCATTTTTTTGTCCTCCAATTTTTTTAGGTACTTAAATTATATCATCTTTGGTGAAATTTGTAATTACTTTTTGCATTTCAAACTTTAATTTGCGCAAACTTTCTGATTGATTCAGACCATAAAAATCGAGAATTTCTAAAGCATCCGTTTTCGCCAATTCTAAAATTTTAAAATCTGCAACAAAATCCAAAAATAAAAAGTTACCAAAACCTGTTTGTTTAGTGCCAAAAAACTGACCAGGCCCACGGGCTTTTAAATCATACTCACTCAATAAAAAACAATCATCAACTTCTTCTAATACCTTAAGACGTTCGCATTCCTCTTTTTTTGAAACATAATAACAAAAACATTGCAAGTCGTTACGCCCAACTCGGCCCCTTAATTGATGCAAAGTACTTAAGCCAAAACGGTTCGCATCAAGGACAACCATCATTGTTGCGTTCTTAATATCAATTCCTACTTCAACAACTGTCGTTGAAACTAAAATGCCTAATTTATTTTCCGCAAAAGCAGTAGTCACTTGATTTTTTTCACTCGCAGAAAGTTTGCCATGCAACAAGCCAACTTCAGTAAAGCCTGTAAAAAGATCTTTAAACTTATTATAGATGTCTAAAGCATTCTTGACATCAAGATTTTCGCTTTCTTCGATTAAAGGCACGACAATATATACTTGTCTTCCCTGATTTAATTCCTCATTCATTTTTTGAATCAGACCACTAACTTCTCGGTCATTGAGAACTCTAGTAATTATTTTTTTACGAAGCGCTGGCTTAGTCTTGATTTTAGCAATCCTGACATCTTGTAAAATAGTTGCGGCCAATGATTTAGGGATTGGCGTAGCCGAAAGAGTAATAAGATGGCTGTTATTACCCTTATCCTTTAAAGTCTTCTTTTGCTCAACACCAAATCGTTGTTCCTCGTCAATAACAATATACCTTAAATCTTTAAAAGCTACATCTGGCTGAATAACAGCATGGGTACCAACTAAGATATCAACTTCTTTATTGATAAGTTTTTCAAGGATAGCCGCTCTTTTCTTGCCAGTAACTGATGACGAGAGAAACTCTAACTGAATCGGATAATCTGCAAAAAGGTTAGATAAAGTTTGATAATGCTGGCGAGCCAAAATTTCTGTTGGCGCCATCAGAACACCTTGATAGTTTTTTGCTAAAGCAAAGAACGCAATCGCCACTACAACAGTCTTTCCGCTACCAACATCACCCTCGATTAATCTCTCAATTGGATAATCACTCTTAAAGTCAAGAAAAAGTTGATTGACAGCTTTCTTTTGATCTTCAGTCAAACCAAAAGGTAAAGTTTCGATAAAGCCTCTGATTTTAGTCAAATCATAAGCTAAAGGTTTAATTTTAGCTTTAAACTTTGTGCGGATATGATAGTTAACCGCTAACTGGAAAATCAAAGCTTCCTGATATTTAAGTTTGCGCTTGCCTTGATTAATATCTAACACTGTTTCTGGAAAATGTAAACAACGGAATGTTTCATAGTCAGAAGGCAACTTATATTTCTTCAAATAACTTTCCGGGATTGTTTCTTCCTTAAATTCAAGGGTTCTAAGCGCCTTTCTTAAGGCTTGTGTCACTTGGTAGTCATATAACTCAGAAAAGTTATAAATCGGCTTAATATGGTCTTTATAATCATTTATGAAGATAGCATTTATGTTAAATACCTTTTTATCATAGTTACCATTAATAACTAATGCTAATTCCGGATACAATTTATCAAGCAAATAATCACGACCAAAACTGACGACAGAAACAATGTGTTCTCCGGTCTTAAACTTAAAACTAATGCTTTTTAAGTTCCGCTGATGTTTTCGAATTACAATATCAGAAACAATAACACCTTTAATTGTTTGCGTTTCTTTATTATCTGTGAATTCTTTAAGCGTAAAAAATTCATAACGTTTCGGAAAATAATTTAAAAGCGAAAAAAGATCAAAAATATGATTTTTGATCAGTTCTTTACTTACCTTCTCACCTAAATATCTTTCAACTTTGTAATCCAAAAATATTCACCGATAAGATTATATAATAAAAGCTTTAGTTTTGCAAAGAGTTTTGTTTAGCACTTGTCTTTCTTTTAATAACTTTAGCAGGGCTTCCAGAAATTACCTGTCCCATCAAAACATCCTTTAAAACAACAGAATTTGGCAGAATAACGGCATTTTCTTCAATTGTAATCCCACTTGCAATAATACAGTTAGCGCCAATAATTACATTATCGCCAATAGTAATTCTTTGTTCACTGTCTTTCGGATTCGAAAGGATTGTATTATTGCCGATATGACAACGAGCTCCGATTTTTGTATTTTCGGCCACAAAGACATTTTCATCAACAATCGTATCATTACCAACAAAAACATTGTGATTTAAAATTGTTCCGGCTCTGATAATCGCTTTAGCTGATAATTTGACGTTTCTTTTGATAATTGCATCAACATCTACCTTAACATCTTCACTAATTTGCGGAATATGAATTTTATTATCATATTCAAAGTAGTATTTATCGATTAGTTTCTGGTTTTCAAAGAGCCAGTTATTCAGTTCTTCTTTTGTACCGATAAATATTCCAAAATTATCTAGAATAAAAGAGTTTGAAACATTTTTAGTGCATTCTTTGATTTTTCCGTAGGCATAGAGGTTGATTGTATTACTATTTTTAGCTTTATAGATTAGATCCAATTATCTCAACTCCGCTTAAGTATATGTTGGTCGCTTGTTTAATATGCCAAATCAGAAAAATACCTAGCTTTTTCTCGTGTATACGCATATATTAAAGAGGAGAGGAGGTTTAAAAGAAATGCATTTCAACAATCCAAATGATCAAAGATTCTGGCCTTTATTACCTTTTTTGACTGGCGCATTAATTGCGACACCGTTTGCTTATATGGCTGGTAAAAATAATAATTGCCATCCTAACTTCTGCCCGATGCCACAACCAATGCCGATGCCTATGGCCGTACCAGTTCCGCAACCTTGGCCACAACCATGGCCTCAACCATGGCCGATGCCTGTTCAATTTTCCGAACAACAAATACCAGAATTTCATAATATCGCAAATTCACAAAATCAATTTAATCCAGCTGTAACTCCAGGTTATCCTAACGCTGGTTTCCCTAGTCAGTTTCGTTATTAAATTTTAATAAAACGAAAAATAAAAATCTCAGAACAGTCTGAGATTCTTTTTATTTTTTTCTACTGAAGCACTAACTATTATCTGAATCCCTTTTTGTTTTTAGTTTGTTCCGGATCAAAATCAGCATTTTGTAAACTTTCAGCCATGTTCTCAAAATCTTCTTCACTAAAATTACTCATCTTTTTAGCCATTTGTTTTTGAGCATCAAGAGATTGTCTTAATTTGTTCACTTCCGCAATACTTCTACCAGAACCTCTAGCAATCCTATCTCTTCTTTTAGAAGACATATCAACTAAACGCGGATTTTTTCTTTCTTCTGCCGTCATTGAGGAAATAATCGCTTCGATAAATACTAATTGCTTATCATCAACACTCTTAGCCATTTCTCTTAGTTTTCCTAATCCTGGTAGAAAACCTAAAAGTTTTCCGAAAGAGCCCATTCTTTTAATCATTTTAAATTGCTTAAGCATATCATTATAATTAAAACTATCTGACATCATTTTTTCCATCATTGACATTGCTTCTTCTTCGGAAATGTTTTCACTAACTTTTTCAATTAAAGTTAAAGTGTCGCCCATACCAAGAATCCGACCAGCCATCCGATCAGGATGAAAGACTTCAATCGCATCTAATTTTTCACCAGTACCAATAAATTTAATCGGTAAACCTGTCACAATCTTAATCGATAAAGCTGCACCACCTCGGGTATCGCCGTCTAATTTTGTTAAGATTGCTCCTGTTGCTTGAAGCTTTTCATTAAAGGCCTTGCATACATTAACCGCATCTTGTCCGGTCATCGCATCAACAGTCAGTAAAATTTCATCGGGTCTTATTGATTTTTTGATATCAATAAGTTCATCCATCATTGAATCATCAATGTGAAGACGACCGGCAGTATCAATAATAACTAAATCAAAACCATTTTTTTCAGCATAACGAACACCGTTTTCAACAATTTTTACTGGCTTGACTTTATTGCCTTCCTGATAAACCTCAATGTTAAGTTGTTTACCAATTTGCATCAGCTGATCAATTGCGGCCGGACGATAAATGTCCGCAGCTATCATTAAAACTTTCTTAGAGTCACGCTTGCCTAAAAAATTAGCTAATTTTCCGATAAAAGTGGTTTTTCCGGCACCTTGAAGACCAACTGTCATCAATTTAGTTGTGCCTTTATTGTTATAAGTAATATCGACTGAACTGTCTCCCATGATGCTTTTTAATTCATCATGTACAACTTTAACAACTTGTTGTCCGGGATTAAGACCCTTTAAAATGTCATCGCCTAATGCTTTCTCTTTAATGCTGTTAGTAAAATCCTTAACAACCTTATAATTCACGTCTGCTTCTAATAAAGAAAGTCTAATTTCCTTAAGCATTTCTTCAATATCTGCAGCGCTTAATTTTCCCCGTCCTGTCATTCTGCGGAAAGCCATCTGCAGTCGATCAGTTAAGTTTTCAAAAGCCATAATAATTCCTACCTTATGTTTTTAAGTTTTTCGATAATTTCCGGATAATCCCGGATTGACTCATATAAATCATTGCGTTTTTTTTCATTTTCTACGAGCTTTAACTTATTTTCGTAATCTCGTAATAAGGAAATAGTTTTTTTGATTTGATCAAAAACCGCATTGCGACTAATATTTTTGGTTTCCGCAATTTCCGTAATCGATAAATCAAGAAAAAAATACAAAGAAAGATAATCACTTTGTTTTTCAGTTAAAAGGTTTGCATAAAAATCAAAAAGTAAAGCAACCTCTAATTTATCCTTAAATTCCATTATTCGAATAAGTCAGCAAAAAGCCCGTAAATATATTGCTCAATATCAAATACTTCCAAATCCTCTAACTTTTCACCAAGGCCAATAAACTTAATAGGAATATTAAATTCATTTCGAATCGCTAAAACAATTCCACCTTTAGCTGTACCGTCTAACTTAGTTAAGATTGTACCACTAATTTGTGTCGCCTCGAAAAATGCTTTTGCTTGACTAAGTCCATTTTGACCAGTAGTCGCATCTAAGACTAGTAGTGTTTCATGCGGAGCTCCTGGAATTTCTCTCTCAATAATCCGTTTAATTTTAGCTAACTCATTCATAAGGTTAACCTTATTCTGAAGGCGTCCGGCTGTATCACATAACAAATATTGATAATTTTCTTTTTTTGCTCTTTGAATTCCCTCAAAAATTACTGAAGATGGATCACTGCCACTTGGCTTTTCAACAACGTCGATATCGACTCTTTCCCCCCAAACCTTAAGTTGTTCGATTGCGCCGGCACGAAAAGTATCTCCAGCTGCCAGTAAAACCGACTTGCCTTCTGATTTTAATTTATGAGCTAATTTAGCAATGCTTGTTGTTTTACCAACCCCATTGACACCAACAAATAAATAAACCGTTAAACCGCCATTATTAGTGCTTAAATTAGCATTTACGATTTCATCTTTCAAATATAACTCAAACATTTTATCAACAATTACTTCCTGAAGATCTTTAGGCGAACGGATGTCGTTTTCCGAAACATAATCTTTGATTTCTTCAATATATTTTACAACAGTATCAACACCGATATCAGCACCAATAAACAACTCTTCCAGATCATCAAATAAATTATTATCGATATTTGCTTGCGATAATATTTTCTTTAAGTTACCAATCGCGCCACTTCTTGTTTTATTTAAACCGATTTTATACTTATTAGACTTTTCTTCTTTGCCTTTAAAGATTTTTTTGAATAAACCCACAATCTCACACCCTTAAAAATTCTATCTCTTATTATAAATACTAATCTTAGAAAAGCCTTCCCGAATAATCAGAAAGGCTTTTTTAACTTAATTACTCGGTCTTTCTCTTAATCTGGTTGCGATAGTACTCCAGTTTGGGGCAGCTCTAAATGCATCTATAGTACCATGCGGCACAAAAATTAAAGCACCACTCAAATTAAAGACCTCTGTCGCTAGCGTAAAAGGTGTTTCCGAATTAACATATACCCTCATCAAACGCTCAGTACTATGAAAAGCTGCGCGATCAATTTGCGTTATTGTGCTAGGCAGAACAACTTCAGCAAGATTGCGGTTATTACGGAAAGCATCAGAGCCAATTTGTCTTAACCCTTCATTAAATTCGACTCTTGTTAATCTTTGGTTATCAAAGAAAGCCATTGAACCGATAGTCTCTAAAGTTGCTGGGAAAATAACTTCTCTTAACTCAGCATTCGCAAAAGCTGATGAGTTAATAGTAACAAGTCCTCTTATTTCATCATTAACAAACCCAGTCTCAAAAATTATTGACTCTAATACTGATGTAGTACCAGCACTTGTTCTACTAAAAAAGAAAGCGCGTGAATCAATAACTGTTACTGTGTAAGGAATTGTAATCTCTTTTAAACTTGTTGTTTCGCTAAAAGCTTCGATTCCGATTCGCTCAACACCAACAGGAATAATAACTTCTTCAAGATGCCTGTTTTCCGCAAATGTCTGTGCATGAATCTGTGTAATTCCTGATGGTAATTTTATTTCAGTCAGATGTGAACGAAAGAAGGCCGCATCACGGATTGCTGTAATCGAGTCTGGAAGCTCAATGCTAGTGAATCTTGTTTCCGCAAAAGCACTTCTCCTGATTTCTTCTACACCATAATCGATAGTAACGGAAAGAAGACTAGTTGTCCGGGCAAATGCAAACTCGCCAATTGTTCTTGTCGCACCATAAATATGGATTTCTTCAAGACTTGTAACACCATGGAAAGCATGATTACCGATCGAAAGAATCTGATCATGCAAAGTGACTTTTACTAAATTTGTGGAACCTGCAAACATATGATCAGTAATATTTCTGATATGCTCTGGTATGACAATTTCTGTAATTCCAGTATTGGCAAATGCCCATCTGCCAATTCTATTTAGCGATAAAGGAATAACAACTGATTGCAGGTTTCTCGAATAATTAAAGGCTCCATCTCTTATTTCATAAAGATTATTAGGAAGATCTGCTCTTTCAATCTGAGTGGCTGAAAAGGCATTCACGCCAATTACTCTAAGATTATTACCAAATATAACAGTTCGCAAATGAGAATTGTTTTGAAAAGCATGGTCGCCGATTTCTTCAACCGAGGACGGAACTGTAAAAGTATCTGCCCTTAATGTTAGAAGATATAAAAGTAAAATCGTTTTATCGCTATTAAATAATACACCATCTTCAAATATAAAATGATTATTATCTATAAGATTAATTTGTGTCAGACTTTGCATAAAGGAGAAAGCCAATGAATTAATTTGTGAGACTGATGACGGAATATTCACAACTTGTAAGTGTCTCGAATTATGAAAAGCATTATTTCTGATTCTTTGCACAGTATCTGGAATCGTATATGTCGTTTCTGTTCTGCCAATTGCATATTGGATTAATTCAGTCGCATCATGATTAAATAAAGTTCCGTCAATTGAGCGAAAATGAGTGTTTAAAGGATCCACTTCAATGCTTCGCAAACTTTGAATATTGGAAAAAGTATTAGGATCAATTACTGTTACTGTATGCGGTATTCTGACAGTTTCAATATTACTTCGTGTGAAGGCTACCGCATTAATTCTAGTTACAGGTCTAGCGTTATGAAAAGATGGAATCCAAACTTCTCTGTCCAAGCCAGTAAAACCAATAACTTCATAAGCGGCATTACCAGCTAAAAGTCTGAAACTTAAATCCAAAGTTGAGCCTTCCCATTTAGCATAAAGGGTAAAATCACCTAAATCAAAGTCTTCTGGATTGACATTACTTGGCCTAAAATTATCCATCATGCTTCTGCTAAAGTTAAATTGATTAGTAAATTCTGCATCCATAAACCAACCTACTAAAGCAAAACCAGGCCTAGAAACTGTTGGCGCAGTCAAAGAGCCAGTTCTTCTTTGTACCACATTTTCTAAAGCACTACCGCCATTTGTTTCAAAGTTTACTGTTAAAAGATTATTAGCTTCCTCAACAACTACATTGAAACTAGCCATTACATACTCGACATCGTCTCGATTGGCATTTATAAAAACCTCAACTCTTTGTGTACCAAGCTGATTAGGGTCAAAATTGCGAATATGATCTAGTCTTAAATCTATATCTTGTCTTCCTCTGTTATTATCGACAAAAAACAATGATACTCTAGAACCTCTTACATCTAATGATTCACCTAAAGCATAAAGAGTTCTTGTAGGATTTGTGACTGAAATCCGTTCGATAGGATGATTGGTATCACTTATTTGCCAACGAGCAAAAACCGTAATATTATTACGCAAAGGAGTTGCGATCAAAAACCGATTGTCAAAACTTACCTGAAAGACATTATTATCTAGAAACCAACCGTCAAAACGGTAACCAGCTTTTGTTGGTTGCGTCGGGAAATTGACTTCTACGCCACTTCTAATGTGCATTTGTTCAACTTCTGAGCCGCCATTACTATTAAATGTTACGGTAAATCTCTCGTTTCTGCACGCCGAAAGAATTAAAAGGCAGAATAAAGCAACTGCCAATAATAAACTTGTTTTTTTCATCTAATCCTCCAAAGAATTAATTCTTTTGTACATTTATTATACACAAAATCATCAAAATATTCAAGTTTTAAAAGCGAACTATTGTATTTTTTCATTACTTTGCCAAGAAAAATATGCAAATACAAGTTCATCAAGAAAAAAACAAGCAAAATTAATCGCTTGTCTTTTAAGATATTATGCTAATCTTTTTCTTCTTTTACCAAATAAGAAAACAAAGATTCCTAATGATATTAGTGTTGCATTAGCTATAATGATAATAATCGCTGATCTACTAAGTCCTGTTGTCTGAATGTTATATAGATAAGCAACCGACGGATACGAACTAAGAGTTGTTATATTATCCCCTAAAGCTACAACTGTAATTGAATATTCTCCCGGTGATGTTAAATCTAAAGTAAATGAATTTATAGTTGCTTTTCCAACACTAACTCCATCTACAAAAATTTCAAAGTAATTATGATTAGATATCCAAGATAAAACACCATTATTAACTGCTAAACCTGTTGGCGCTGTTAATCTTGTCAATTCAGGAGCAGAAACAGTATGCTCATAAATATCACTAGTTGCAGAGATAGTTGTAAAACCATTACCAACTGCTAAAACATATATCTGATAAGTTCCTGGAGTTAAATCTAAAGTAAATGAATTTGTTGTCGAGGTTCCGACGCTTTCGCCATTTACAAAAATTTCAAAGCTATTATGATTAGATATCCAAGTTAATACACCATTATTAATCGCTAAACCTGTTGGCGCAGCTAATTGAATGATTGTATAATCGTATTCTAGAGAAGAAATAGAGTCTAAGATATCAATGTTATTGCCTAAGGCTACTACTGTTATAAAATGAGTCCCAATACTTGTTAAATTTAATGTAAATGAATTTGTGTTTGTTGTTCCAACACTTACACCATTAATAAATATCTCAAAGTAATTATGACTTGATGTCCAAGTTAATACACCATTATTGACTGCTAAGCCTATAGGAGCATCTAGTTGTCTAATTATATATTCATACTCATTAGAAGGGTCTGAATCTAAAGTTGTTATATTATCACCAATCGCAACGACTGTTAATATGTAAACGCCAATAGTTGTCAGATTCAATGTAAATGAATTTGTATTTGTTGTTCCGACACTAACTCCGTCTAGGAAAATTTCAAAGCTATCGTGAGTTGAACTCCATGTTAAAATTCCGTTATTTACTGCTAATCCAATTGGTGCTTCAAGCTGAACGATTTCATAAGTGTAAGCTACTGAAAGTTCTGAGTCTAAAACATTAATGTTATTTCCTAATGCCTTAACTGTAATGGAGTATATACCAACATTTGTTAGATCTAAAGTAAATGAATTCGCCGTTGAAGTTCCGACACTAACACCATCAATAAAGATTTCAAAGTTATCATGAGTCGAAGTCCATGTTAATATACCATTATTAACTGCTAATTCTGTTGGTGCGTCAAGTTGAATGATTTCATAAACGTAAGCTACAGACAGTTCAGAATCTAATACATCCACATTATTTCCTAATGACATAACTGTAATGGAATATATACCAGCATTTGTTAAATCTAAAGTAAATGAATTAGTTGCTGCAGTTCCGATACTTACACCATCAATAAAGATTTCAAAGTTATCATGAGTTGAAGTCCATGTTAAAATTCCGTTATTTACTGCTAATCCTGTTGGTGCGTCAAGTTGAATGATTTCATAAACGTAAGCTACAGATAGTTCAGAATCTAATATATCCACATTATTTCCTAATGCCATAACTGTAATGGAATATATACCAACATTCGTTAAATCTAAAATAAATGAATTAGTTGTTGAGGTTCCGACACTAACGCCATCAATAAAGATTTCAAAACTATTATGACCAGAAACCCACGATAAAATTCCGTTATTTACTGCTAAGCCTGTTGGCGCATTTAATTGACCAATAACAAACTCAAAGGAAACCGATGGATTAGAATCAAGAACATCAATATTGTTTCCAAGAGCTACAACTGTAATTACGTATGTCCCTTCCGCTATCAGGTTTAAATCAAATGAATTTGTTAGTGAAGTCCCAACACTTACACCATCAATGAAAATTTCAAAATTATCGTGAACTGAAATCCATGATAAGATTCCGTTATTTACTGCTAAGCCTGTCGGCGCTTCAAGCTGAATGATTTCATAAACGTAAGCTGCCGAAGGTTCTGAGTTTAGAATATCAATATTGTTGCCTAAAGCTATTACTGTTAGTGAATAAGTTCCTACTACTGGCAGATTCAAATTGAATGAATTAGTTGTTGAGAATCCCGCACTGACTCCATCAATGAAAATCTCAAAACTGTCATGAGCTGAGACCCAAACTAAGATTCCATCGTTGACTGCTAATCCTGTCGGTGCGTCAAGTTGAATGATTGTATATGTATAAGATGCTGAAGGACCGGAATCTAAAATATCAATATTATTACCTAAAGCAACTACTATTATCGAATAAACGCCCACTTCTGTAAGGTTTAAAGCAAATGAGTTTGTCGTGCTTGTGCCGACACTTAGTCCATCCACAAATATTTCAAAATTGTTATAAATAGATGCCCAATATAAGACACCATTAATAACCTCTAATCCTGTTGGTGCGTTCAATTGAATAATAGTGTAACTATAAGCGATTGAAGGATTTGAGTCTAGGATATCAATATTATTACCTAGCGCTACGACTGTCAATAAATAAGTTCCTACATGCGTTAAATTAAGTGAAAAGTTGTTTGTTGAAATTGTTCCTATGCTAAAACCATCAATGAAAATCTCAAAATTATCATGAGCCGAGCTCCATGTTAAAATACCGTTATTTACCGCTAATCCTGTTGGCGCCTCCAATTGACTAATTGTATAAACATAAGCTACTGATAAAGAAGAATCTAAAATATCAATATTATTCCCTAATGCCATAACTGTAATGGAATATATGCCAACATTTGTTAAATCTAAAGTAAATGAATTTGTTGTCTTAGTTCCAACACTAACTCCGTCTACAAAGATTTCAAAGCTATCGTGATTTGAAATCCACGATAATACGCCATTATTGACTGCTAAACCTGTCGGTGCTTCAAGCTGAATGATTTTATAAGTGTAAGCCGCCGAAGGTTCTGAGTCTAAAATATCAATGTTATTTCCTAAGGCTATTACTGTTAGTGAATAAGTTCCTACTACTGTCAGATTCAAATTGAATGAATTAGTTGCTGAAGTTCCGATACTTACACCATCAATAAAGATTTCAAAATTGTTATGCGTAGAAACCCAAGTCAATACGCCATTATTAACTGCTAATCCAGTTGGAGCTTCAAGTCTGATAATAATATAACTATAAATTGCCGACAATTCTGAATCTAAAATATCCACATTATTACCTAAAGCCATTACTGTTAATGCATAAGTTCCTACTACTGTCAGATTCAAATTGAATGAATTAGTTGTTGAAGTTCCTACACTGATTCCATCAACGAAAATTTCAAAATTATTATGTCCTGAAGTCCAAGCTAAGATGCCATTATTAACCGTTAAGCCTGTTGGTGCATATAACTGAGTTATTATATAATCATAGGCTAGTGACGGTTCTGAGTCAAGGATATCAATATTATTTCCTAAAGCTACTACTGTTAATGAATATGTGCCAACAAGAGCTAAATTTAAAGTAAATGAATTTGTGGTTGAAGTTCCTACACTGATTCCATTAACAAAGATTTCAAAATTGTTATGCGTAGAAACCCAAGTCAATACGCCATTATTAACTGCCAAACTAATCGGTGCATTTAATTGACCGATAACATATTCAAATGGAGTTGATGGATTAGAATCAAGAATATTATAATTATTTCCTAAAGCTACTACCGTTAATGAATAAGTTCCAACAAGGGTTAAATTTAAAGTAAATGAATTTGTGGTTGAAGTTCCTACACTGATTCCATTAACAAAGATTTCAAAATTGTTATGATTAGATGTCCAATATAAGACGTCATTAACTACTGATAACTCTGTCGGAGCATTTAATTGCGTAATATTATATTCGAGTGCCGAGGAAGGATTAGAACTTAATATAGAAGTTTCATTACCAATCGCAACTACAACAATCAAATACGTGTCGACTGCCGTCAGATTTAAATTGAATGAATTAGTTACTGATGTTCCTACACTGATTCCATTAACAAAGATTTCAAAATTATTATGATTTGATGTCCAGTAAAGAATACCATTTGTTACTGCTAACCCTGATGGCGTATCCAATCTAGAAATATTAAAACTAATAGTTTCTGACATATCACTGTCTATAAACAGTCCATTTGCTGCAATTGCCTGCACTACTACTGTAAAGTTTCCAACCCCAAGATTTAATGTTGCTAAATTAAATGATAATACCTCAGGCAAGATAATATGAGTTACACCATCAACGATTACATGATATACTCCTGCATTATCAATTGCTTGCCAATTTAAAACCAATGTATCGCTGTTTAAGCTGATTTGAGGTGCCGCTAATTTAACAATCGTGAAGCTAATTTCAACAGGGCCACTAGCAAGATAAAACGGATTATCGTTGTATGCTTGAATGATTAATGTATGGTTACCTGCTGGTAAATCTAAAAGCGATAAATCAAAAGAGGTTGTTGTAACTGTAAAATAAGTCGTTTCTGATTCTAATCTTACTGTATAGCGGGTAGCATTCAAGACCAGCGACCAGCTTAAGATAAAAGCATCAACGTCAATAGCTAGTTCTTGCGGTTCTTCTAACTGAAATATCTCGAAAAATATTGTTCCATAACCATCTAAGAATGTTGCATTACTCGCCTCAGAGAAAAAGTTATTATTTGCTACTGCTGTAATTGTAATAAAATGAGTCCCATTTGAAAGGCCTAAAGTAGTCAAATCTAAGAAATTTATAGTTATATCATTAATTGTTATTATATGACTACCAATAGTTATTATATAATGCTCTGCATATTCGATAACATTCCATACTAAATGCATATTATTATCAACATTTAACAAGTCAAAATTAAACGTTGAGACAGTAAAATTTATTGGGTTAGAGACTGAACTGTAAAACCAAACATTATCACCAACAATTCTAACCATTGCAGAGGCAGATCCTTCTGTTATAAAGATACCGCTTAAGTCAAAGAAATTGCTTGTAGTTTTGTGAGTCTCACCATTTGATAATAAAACTTCAAATGTGAAATTTTCTGAATCAGTTCCTATCGGCAAATTCCATCTTAAAAACATATCGCTATCAAGACTGACATCTGGCTGACTAAATTGCGTTACTGTAAATTCTAATATTTTTGGCTCAGAATCAAATGTCCTGTTGCCATCACCAATAGCTATTATTTCTATAACATGAATGGTATTTATTGTAAAATAAGTTGCTGTTATTGTAAATGTACCAGCATTAATTCTAGTAATTTCAATACCATCAATTCTAATTAAATATTCTTCTGCATTTGGACTAATAGACCAGTTAAGTGTCCTTGTACCTTCTATAAACTGGGCGTTTGGTGTAACTAACTGAGCTGGTTCAACAAAATGGAAGATAATTCCAGGAACAGAATTCATTGTTTGCGGATTATCCGAGGCAGCAATTACCTCAATTAAGTATTCGCCGCCTTCCCAATCCCAAATATTGAAAGTGGTTAATGTTGTAGTAGTGACTAAAGTTCTAGTTCCTGCGCCTCTTGTGACCCAGATTTCATAATAATCAGCGCCTGAAATTGCAGCCCATTCAATGAATTCGTCATTTTGTTCAGAAATTATAGAAATAACTGGAGCTTCCAATTTACCGATAACTAAAGTATCTGTTTCACTATTTCTAAAAAACTGATAATTGTTGTAAACATTATTATCGGCATTAGCTCTGATAATAAAAGTATTGTTCTCTGTTGCGATTACATTAAATTGACTAAGAGCAATATAAGTTTCAGTAACTTCAATACTCATCCCATTTAAAGTAATTGTATAACTTACTGCATTTAAAATCGGGCTCCAAACAAGATTACCACTATTAATACTTAAATTCGGTGTATTTAAATTACTGATTGTAAATGTGGCACTAGAAACTGCTCCATCAACAAAAAATAGATTGTCACCAATGGCAGTCACCGTAAAAGTAAATGTTCCCAAAGGCAAATTGTCTGGTAAAGTAAAACTTGTATTATTAGCAATATTTTGACTAAAATTAATTCCCGCACCATCTGTATAAGTAATTAAAAAGCTAGATGCATTAGCTAAGTCATTCCAAGTAACAACAAAATTATTCTCAAAATTAATTGTTACTGTACCAAGTTGACTAATCGTATATTCAATCGATGCCTTTTCACTTTGTTCTGTCAGAACACTATCGCCAACAGCTTGCAGTTCAATAATGTATGTGCCTATAATTGTTGTAAAAGGCGTAAGGTCAAAAGATAAATTTGTAGTTGTACCCACTTCTACCCCATCAATAAAAACCAAATAGAATTGAGCATTAGTAACTGTATTCCAAGTCAGAATCCGACCAACTCCAATTTGTAAGTTATCTGGTGTAGCTAATTTTGTAATTACATATGTATAACTGGCTGCTTGTGAATTAAAGAAAAATAAATTATCACCATTTGCTGTAACCGTAATTGTAAAAATACCAGCTACTAGATTAAAGTCTGCCAAGTTAAGATGAGTTTCGGTAATATTATCAAGTATTGCAACGCCAACAATATTTACAGTATAACTACTTGCGTTTAAAACAGGCTGCCAACTTATAACTCGCTCACCACTAAATGTACCAACACCGATACCATCAATTAGCGGCATTGAAAGATTACTGATAGTATAAGTAAAAGTTGATGCTTCTGAGTCAGTAAAGAAAACATCATTACCATGTGCCACAACTGTTATATTGAAAGTATTTGCTATCGTTGTTAATGAAGCAATATTTAAGGAGTTTGTTGATACTGATATCGGTGCTCCATTAATTGTAACAGTATAGCCTATAGCATCAAAAACTACATCCCAACTTAAAATTCTTCCTGTTGTAATTTGAATATTTGCAGGTATATTTAATTGCGTGATGATATAAGATAAAGTTCCGGATTCTGATCTTTCTGTAGTCGCAATATCACCAAGAGCCACCACTTCAAGAGAGTGAGTGCCGGGTATTAGATTTAAAGATGTTAGATTAAAAGACGTTCCAGTAACTAAAGGTTGCGGTAAACCATTAACATAAACAATATAACCAGTCGCATCTGTTACTGCATCCCAGCTTAAAATCCGGCCTGTTCCAACTTGTAAGTTACTAGGTGTTGCTAGTTTTGTTATAGTATGCGTAAAGCTTTGCGCTTCTGAATCTAAAAAGAAAATTCCATCACCATGAGCAGTAACAGTAATTGTAAAAGTGCCTGCTAAAAGATTAAAGACTGCTAAATCAAAACTAGATGTTGTAATTCCTGTTTCTGTTCCAACTGAAGCAATGCTTACTGTATAACTTATCGCATCAGTATTCGATACCCAACTTAAAATTCTAGTATTTAGATTCGGCGCAATCCCAACTCCATTTATCGTTGGCGCTGAAAGTTGAGCAATTGTATAAGTAAAAGTCGCAACAGGTGAATCTGTAAAGTTGACATAGTCACCGATTGCTGTAAGATTAATAATATGCGATCCTATACCTAGATTTAAAGTTGATAAATCGAAACTTGTCTGTGTTGCGGATAATGTTTCCTCATGAGTTCCTATAACAAGATGGAAATTAATTGCATTAGTTATATTTCCCCAAGTTAATATTCTGCCAGCTCCAATACCAAAAATCTGAGGCGCTGACAGTCTATTAATTGAATGAGTTGTAGTAGCGATAGTGGAATTTAAGAAATTATAGCCGTCACTAATTGCCGTAATATTAATTGTATATGTCTCATCTGCTGGCAAATTTAAAAAGTCGAGATTAAAGGTTAATTGCGTAGCTGGAACCGTTTCGCTGTGAATCCCAACAATCTCAATCAAAAAACTAACAGCATTCGAAACACTAGTCCATGATAAAACTCTGCTACCACTGACATCATTTACACCATTTATCGTTGGAGTCTGCAGCCGACTGAGAGTATAGGTTAACGTACCAGCTATTGAATCAGTGAAAAAAACATTGTCGCCAATAGCAATAACTTCAATATTATAGACTAATGGATTCGTCGTGAATGTTGATATATCAAAGGCGTTAGTCGTTGAAGTCCCTACTTGTATGCCATTAATCAAAATTGCATAGCTCTCAGCATTAGTCACTGAATTCCAAGTTAAAATCCTGCCAGTACCAACTAAAAGATCCGAAGGCGCCGATAATTGGCTAATTACATAATATAAAACTGCTGGCTCTGAAGGTTCAGTTAAAATAAAATTACCAACTGCTACTACTTCAATCCGATGAGTACCGATCGCAAGGTTTAAACTTGCTAGATTAAAAGTTGTACCTGTAACCATATCAACTAAATTATTATCAATAAAGATTTGATAAGCAGTTGCATTAGTAACACTATCCCAACTTAAAACCCTGCCAGCACCAACAGTTAGTCCTGTTGGCGTATTTAACTTTTCAATTTCATAAGCTAACGTCGCTGAACTATCTAAAAAATTAATAGCCGTATTATAAGCAATAACAACGATATTATGAGTGCCAGCTAAAAGATTAAGGGTTGTCAAATCAAAAGTTGTTACATTACCACCAACAACTCCTCTTGGAACACCGTTAATATTTATAACATATCCCTCAGCATTAGAAACTGCACTCCAGCTTAATATCCTGCCTGTCTTAATCTCTAAATCACCTATAGTTGACAGTAACGTGATTTCAAAATCATTTGGAATCGAATTAGATGATAAAATGTTATTTCCTAAAGCAATAACCTCGATATTATGGCTACTGCCACTTTCCAAATTACTTAGTCGCGGTGCAAATCGATTTGTAGAAACAATTTCTAAAAACGCTCCATCACCAAAAACAGCATAACCTAAAGCTCCAGAAACTGCTGTCCATGTAATATATTCAGACTGACTCTCAATCTGAATGTTTTGTGGTTGCAATAACGGGGCAATAAATGTCGGTAATGGGTCTGTAGTTAATTCATTACTGCTATTAATATGATAAGGGTTAGTCCAAAGTGGCTGACCAGCTCCTCTATTATTATTGATAACCTGGGTTAAAGTTTGACCACTTGTAGCACCCGTAGTCAAAATGCCTTGATCATTAAAAAAACCACGAGTAGTAGCCGTGCCTCCACCATTAGTTATCTCTAGTCCGCCAGTTCTTCCAAAGGCCTGTGTAACTGTTGCGGTACTGGCATTGACAAGCCCTAGGATTTGCCTGGCTCTTGCGGTTGCCGGACCACTGATAGTTCCAAAATTATAAACGTTCGTAATTGTAACAGCTCCAGTGGTTAGGGTATCACCAGAAATACCGCCAACTGCTCCTTGTGAACCCGATACCGGACCAGTAACAGTTATATTTCCGCGATTATAAGCATTGCGAACACTGTCACCGCCACCGCTGGCGCCTCTTATTGTACCGATGATGCCCCCAGCAGCGAGCACAGTACCTGAAGTGATATTACCATAATTTGCTAGATTTGTTCCCGTAAAAATAACATTAGTACCACGCATCGCAATAATCCCGGCTACTCTTGCTTCTGTTCCGGAAACACCATTAATATTACCATGATTAACAGCACGGTCAATTATAGTTGTATTTGTTGTTGAGCCTGATTGAAGCGCAACACCGACAATACCGCCGATTCTACCGTTATTTAAGATTGCGCCTTTTCCAGAAAAATTAACTCGGCTTCCGACATTTTCTAGTCTCGCAAAACTAACTGTATGACCAGCAATTGCGCCTGTTCCACTGGAACCTGGGGTTGTGCCGTTCCATTGCCAATTATTAACATCACCATCGACAATCAGATTTCTGACAATAGCTGGATTAGCTGCCGCAAAACTTCCAAGTCCGCCAAAAAGACCAAACCCTCTATCTGCTCCATTACCAACATGCGAACGTAAAGTGCTCGGCAAGGTAACTGTGTGCCCTTGTCCGTCAAAGATGCCTCTAAAAGCCCGGATGTGACCACCAATAGCAACCCATGCCCGTTCTCTAAGATCAATATCAGCGCCCAAATGAACATGCACGCCAAATAAAAGTTGCGTATTCTGAGTCGCCATTGTGCCTGCTACTGTTGAACTTAATTCCGTATTATTCTGCCCAGAACCACCATTAATTGTGTGAGCCAGACCAGCCAATTGAACCGCAGTTGTAATGATATGCGGATTACTAGCCGTGCCATCCCCATTGCCATCACGCCAATTCGGATCAAAAAAACCAGCATCAAGCCAATTTCCTACTGGAATCACTTCGTTAGCCTCATTTATATTTACCTCATCATTATCAGCCGCATCCAAAAAAACATAAAGAATGTTTATGGTCACTAAGACTACTGCCAATAAAGCAATAAAAAAAATCTTTTTAAGTTTTAATAATTTAAGTTCCTTGTTCATTATATACCACCTTTAACACAAAAGTATATTATACTACGTAATAATAAAATGTCAATAAATATAAGTTATTTTTACCAACATTTCTCGACATTTTCTTGTGTTTCGTATATATTTTTTGTTTTTCAAAGATGAAAGATACTATTTTACACTGCTTTAACACAACAACTTAACACCTATAAATTGCCATTTTTATTAGGTTTCTTTTTATCTTTTTCCAACAAACATCTGTGAAGCTCTCAAGAATTAAGACTTTCACAAAGAAAAACTGTGTGAAAAATGTTGTAGTAAAGGCATTTTTCATTCATTAGTAATTTCTATTTTCATCTTATAACAATATTTATAATTAATATTATCTATATTACACACGCGCATATGTGAGAATTTTTCTTAAATATAACCCTAAAACCATATAGCGGTCTAACATTACCGTTACGATTAGAAGTTCATCTGTAACTTCAGAACAAAAGCGAAATAAATACGCTTTAAAGAAACACTGCGCTTCTTTTCTTTATAAGAAATTACAGGCTAACCTGTAACCTTAAAGGTGTTGTTAGACCGCTATTCCTCAAACTCTGAATTA
>Ga0131853_10003996_pt1 | contig 26445 bp, 10 predicted proteins | sample TergutLab28metaG_FD_92764 | JGI IMG/M metagenome (GOLD analysis project Ga0131853, IMG submission 92764) | Labiotermes labralis P1 segment gut microbial communities from Petit-Saut dam, French Guiana - Lab288 P1 (version 2) (version 2) | ecosystem: Host-associated > Arthropoda: Insects >... | reverse complement strand
GAGTGCGGTAATGAACCTTTGGGTTCCGTGAAATGCGGGGAATTTCTTGACTAGCTGCAAACCAGTTAGCTTCTCAAGAAGGACTCTGCACCATGGAGTAAGTAAGTAATATTTCCTTTGAATTATCAGATAGTTTGGAACAACCTTAATGAATCAAAATTCTATGCAGGAAGAAATTAAGAGCAGATTGAAGTCAGAGAATGCTTGCTAACACTCGATGTAGAAGCTGTTTTCTTCCAGTTTTGCTATCCAAAAATATGAAAATTAGGATATACAGAACTATAATTTTGCTGCTGTTTTGTATGGGTGTGAAACTTGGTCGCTCACATTGACGGAGGAATGTAGGCTGAGGGTGTTTGAGAGTAGGGTGCTGAGGAAGCTATTTGGGCCCAAGAGGGACGAGGTAACAGAGGAGTGGAGAAAACTACATAGCGAGGAGCTTAATGATCTGTACTCCTCTCCAAATATTATTTGAGTTATCAAGAAGTATGAGATTGGCGGGGCTCGTAGGACATATGGGGGATAGGAGTGGTGCATGCTCGGTTTTGGTGGGGAAACTGAGGGAAAGAGAGACCCAGGTGCACATGAGAGGATAATATTAAAGTGGACCTCAGGAAGTGGAATGGGGGGCATGAACTGAGTTAAACTGGCTCAATAGGGATGGATGGCGGGCTGGTATAAATGCGGTATTGATTCTTCGGGTTCCATACAATGCAGGGGATTTTTGAGTGGCTGAGCACCCGTTAGTTTCTCAAGATGGACACTGCTCCATGTCGTTGGTTTGGTTTGGTTTGATTTTGGGTTGGGTTGGGTTGGGTTGGGTTGGTTGGTTGGTTTTGGTTAGATGGGGATTCGCAGACTTGTGCTTCCTCCTAACCATGTTTGTTGTCTATAATAATAAACTCGCATTCCCTTTCCGTCTTTGGTCTAGTGCAGTACATTGTTTAAGACTTGGTGCATTACAGCCTTGCCGGTGAATTTGCCGCATGCCCTAGGGGTCAGGAGGTTTGTCGTTGAAAGAGTGGAGACAAACACATTTGGAAAGTGTTCCCCGTCTTATGAAAGTTGCTACGTAGGTAAGAGTCACTTGTGAGACGCTGCTAGTCGCCGAATTGATCACACTGCATTCCTTATGTTCATTACCGTGCTCACAAGAGCTCGCCAATAGTATTTTTCTTGATCCAAGTGAATCCACTGCGCATCCATACATCCTTAATAAATGAAGCATTACATATTTAGCTGTCTTACGGAACACCTACTTGAAAGTGTCACTTTAGAGAGGTTTTACAGCAGATTGAAGTAATGCAGTATCAGGTACATTTTAGGTTTAGAACTGACCAAGAACAGACGCTTTGAAGGACGTTTATTTTGAAAAATGTTACATATAGTAGAATATACAAATGTGACATGTAATAAGGGATCTTATCGTTTAATTAAGCAAACGGACTATTTTAAGAGGTACTCAAAACGGACCGTTCCCTTAGTCCACCGCCGCCGCCGCCGGTCGTGTGGCGTACCGCCTTAATATTCATGCGCTACTCCACGACCCTTTTCATTGGTACTTTTCTTCTTCTTTCTTAGAGCAATCCAGGCGTTAATTTCTACTCAAGGGGGTGCTGTCATCTGGGTTTTCTGTGTTTGTGCCCAATGCTGAACTTTTTTCCCCCATTCGCAGCGCATGCTGCAGAAGGAAACTGTCTTCTCAACGTCAACCGTAACCGTGGCAGCCGGTGTGTGACACGCTCAGTCACACTACCGCCCCCTTCCCCACGTGCTTATGTGTACAGGTATACCATCATTACTTGATGAGTACATTACAGTACTGCTGATTACACTGTGAGAAAGTAACGAGTGGAAGTGTGTTCGCTCATGGGGCCATATATTTTGCAAGGGCGCTGTTGGTTTCGCGTATGTTTTGCCCTTACATATGCACGTACCCATACGAACGTCACAGTAATGCGTGATTTGTAAACACGTTCAGCGATATTCAGTGAGTCTCCACTTGAAAATATTAGAAAGAGCGTGCCACAGAAGGGTACTTGCGTTTTTTTGCTGTTTCGTCCACCTCTGTGGTCACGTACGCACTAACGTGTGCTCTGTTGTGGTGCCACAAAAAGACTGATCGAATGTGTAAAGGAAAAGTTGAAATCAGAAAGTGTTCCTTAAAATTAAGTCCCTAGGCGTGTTACGCCTTTACTGTGTCGGTATTTGTTTCCATAATTAACAGTGACGATGTGTGTTTAAATACAGATTGTGAGCTGTCCAGATGTGAGAAGTAAATATAGTGGGGGGGGGGGGGTTGTAAATTTGCCAAAACTGTAATTGCGCCTTTGAACTTGGGGGCCAGAGGCATGTCTTGGCAGGCGACCTGTGTTATATGTAACAAATGAGAAGTTATTGAAACTTGGTGATTTGGATGCTTCCATGTATCGGCTGATAGCGGCACAGTTCTTTGGTTTAAAATCTTTGGGAAGAAATCGGTCTTTGAGACGACTTCCGTGAACCCCACAAATGTGGGGTAGTTATTACTGCAAAGTTTGTTTGGGTTTAAGCTTGTCAATGGCGGTATCTGTGAAGTGTGCATTATTCTGGGACGACTTGATTTGTATCCAGATATAATTTGGATGATCACATTAATGAGAACGTGATGTAGGGAGTGAGAGAGATGTGGGTATAAGGACATACATAATTTTTACCGGACACTGGAAGGAAAAGAAAATTTGAAAAAAAGTGGGTGTGGGTGAGGTTAGTACAAAATGGTCCATAAAGAACCATTTTAATTTTATTCTGTCACACCAGCGCCTAGATTTTGCAAAGTTGGTGTAGTGACTAAGCTGCAGGTTGGATGACTGAGAAGTTGGGACATAAATCCCGGCAGAGATTCTCCACACCGTCTGTACCGGCTCCAATACCCGGAGGGGCGGGAGTGGGTTGCTTATTTACCCCCACAGAAAAGTAGCCAAGGCAAGAAGCTGACTGCTCATCTGCCTCTAGTGCCTGGTTAAGAATTAGTGGATCTAGACATCGACTCCCCCATTGGCGTGTCTGCTTAATTCAGCACATGTGCAGTGTTACCTTTACATGTGTTACAGAAAGGGCAACTGGATTTCTCTTGCTCAGAATTTCGGTCGGTGCCGGGAGTTTGTGAATACGGTAACGAGCCTTACGGTTCCATAAACGCCGAGTCGTTTCATGAGTTGCAGAGAGAATTTTACGCCTTGAGAAGTGGAGGATTCTGTTCCCCTATAACTGGGCAGGCTCATGAACCACTGTATAGAACTTTAATAGGAATTCGTCTAGGACTGGCTATGGTTCCACACAGCAGTGGAACGCCGCCCGCTGCATAACGATGCAGTTAAGTGCTGAGCACTAGGTGCCATTCTAACTTCGTGTGTATGGGAATTGTACGATTATACCAGTAATAATTGGAGCCACTGGAATAGTAACGAGAAGCTTAAGGAGAAATTTGGAAGCTGTACCAGGAAAACATTCGATAGATTCACTACAAATGACAGCTATACTTGGAACAACTCGCATAATACGGAAAGTACTGCATTGTGAAGCTTGAAGCCTGAGCGATGGGGATCACCGCTGATTCAAGAGAAGTACCAGGAAGAAAAGGCCTGTGACAAGAGACATCCATATAAAAATAATAATAATAATAATTTGTCACCTTTATTCATTTTATTTACAATTGCATATACCCGAAACAAACCATGTTTTGTAGTGTACTCGTATGTAATGTTGCAGCTATTTATGATTCATGCAAGCTATTTATTGAGTACATCGTTAAATACTTTAAAAGTAAGTTAATATAAATACTTCGGTTTGTGTGTCTTGTGTTTTTTCGTTTCCAGCTATTGAATCCTTTAACCGTTTTGTGTGCAACTTCATACTAATATTGTCCACGCCGTCCCTCTGTCCGTATCGTTTTCCTTATCGCGGCTGTCTGCTTTACCCTGCTAGTGGCAGCAGATTTCCCAGGAACGTTGCCAGATTTGTACCAGACTATACGACATCACATCCCAGAGTGCATTGTTCCGCATAATGTACGAAATACTCCTTGTACATGCCAACTAGCGAAACTTCCAAGTTGCAGACCTGTTGCGACAGTGTTACTTATCCAGAATCTATAATAACAAACGGTAGCAGATTTGCAGCGCAGTCAAGCTGTGCGGTAGCAAGACAGGCTTCGTGCGCTCTGAAGTGCCGATTGCTTAAACGCAGAGACCGTTACTATTATCATCATCATTATTTTCGTCGTGCATAATTCTAGTTTCGCACTGTTACCGTTGGTTGGTTTGACGTTTAAACAACGCTTCACACGCAATACGTAGGCATACCGGTCGTCAGTGCTTTATTTGGTATAGCAGGCCAAATCTTTTCGGGAACCAAAATTAAGGGCGTTAGTCCGCCCCCTTCTTACAAGCTAATGCGAGCGCATGTTATTTTACAGACTGTAGAAGACGATAGCGTATGGCCGTGCTGTGGTCGGTAGTGGCTTGAAGTCACGCCAAGGTTAGTGAAAACGGTCTAGTTCATAGTTTCAAAGGACGACGCACAGACAGGCATAGTGATCACTTTTTTAAGACTCCCGCGTTTCGTTAAGAAAGGAAGCATTCTTAACATGTAAGATAGGCTCCCGAAACTGGCTTATCGGTACTGATAATGAAGACATAAAGATAATGATCGCTGTGTGCATTCTCTGTGTGTGTAATTTAGTGTTTTCTTGTGTAATCATCATCCGTCACGAGTTTAGGCCATGATAGACCTGTTAGGCGTTGTTGAATAGTCTATTCAAAGGTCTTCCAAGTCGCCTTCGTCCATTCAGCATTATTTTTTGTCATCCTGTTGTTCATTCTTATCACGTGTCGTAGCCAATTTGAATTTTGCCTTCGGAGTTTGTCGTCAGCTGGTTCTACTTCCAGCTCTTCCAAAATTTCTTTATTCCTTTTGTGGTCATAAAGGGTGTACCTGGCTGCTTTTCCCAAAAATTCATCTCGATTGATGCCAGTCGTTCTTTATCCTTTTTTCTAAGGGTCCAAATTTCATCTCCATATAAAAGTTGGTTTGAAAGTGTTGTTAAGAATTCCAGCTTTTCAGCAAATTTTGCTAGTTTTTCTTGAATATCCTTTCATTTTCATATTAAATTTATTTACGTTATTTCCAATTTTCTTCTTGTCTCTTGTTTCGTTGTTTTCTTTCGATGTTTTATCCTTCATAACCGCTTCCTCTGCATTGTTTTCTCTTACTTTGTTGTTCTGGTGTTCATTGTTCTGTGTTACATTGGCTGATGAGCCAGTCGCGGTGTAGTAGTAGTGCTAGCAGTCTGATCATGTGTACAGGAGGGTTCTGATAGTGAATATCGGCCGATATACCGCCCATACAGGCAGAAGCGCCTAGTTTTCCTCAGTCGTTCCATGCAAGTGCCTATATGGGTCCCGTATTAGTCCACGATCCCTTCCTTCCTTTTTTCCTTCCCTTCCCATCCTCCCTCCCCTCCTTTCCCTTCTCTCCTTTTCTTTCCTCTCTTTCATCGTTCACTACATTTCGTTTCCTTCGCTTCCCTCTCTTCCCTTCCCTTACCTTCCCTTTCCAGTTTTATCATCTGTTACCCCAGCCATTTGGCAGTAGACACTGACAGCACAATATACCATATAACTCGCCTTGCTACGTTCATTCAAGGTTTGTACTGTACCTGTTAAGGCTGTCATGTCGCTGTATGTAGCATAAATGGCTTGGAATGCCTTGCCCTTCGTTCGCAGTACTTTGTAACGACTGTGCAATTGAAGGTCACATCTGTAGAGGTCATGGAGAAGTATTTCAATGTCATTGCCAGTAGAGACAGCGCTTATTCAGAATCGTTCGACAACGGCATTGCTGCTGTTCGTTACCGTCATTTCCATAGCGTTAGGCTCTTCCCCATAGGCTTACTCAAGACGGCTGTGCGCACCCCACTTTTTTCTGTACCGCATTAGCAGAAGGTCTGCGACTGATGGACTAATTATACACCCGTTTGCAGTCCTACGTTGTCATCTTACGTAACTGATCAGACTCGACGTCATCATGAAATGACATGTATAAGAAACTGATACTCTGATTGTCCTGTGCATTTTGCACGGGTAAAATGTGACCGCCTGCACGTGATGCTGTACGCTGCAAATCGAAAGTTTGTGTATTTGGATATTTTTCCTGACCGCGCGTTGTGATAGAGTGGTTTTTTAGCACTCATGTACCATATTCGGGAGTTCCCCGATTTATATCTCGTCTGCGAACATTTTTATTCGGACATAGCCTCGTTGCGAGTTCTCGAAGTCTTCCCAGGCATACGGCTAAATAATACCTAAAATTACGCCACGACCATTCGGCTGTACATGATTCGCCGTTCACTGTACAGTGCTCATCCTGCCATTTCATGTTAAGTAATATGAAACATTGTTTAAATAAACGTTACGTACAGAAGATTATATTTTGTTCTATATGAGCGTCAAAATTTAAGAAAGAAAATCTTCCCTACAGATGTAGAGATTATTCGCAGATCAGTTCACTTACTGGTTATGGGCAGCCGGAAAGGAGTAAGTAAGGCTTTTGCGTTCAGGGCTCGGCTTAGGACCAGCACAACTTCACTTTTGTCTGATTTCGTTGTAGTCTGTGTTCTGAAATATTTCCTTAGTGTTTGATTCTCTACTAGTGGAGTAGGGCTGTATCGCTGTGGAATTGTTCCTTTCCGACTGGCCCGGCGTCCATCCCCGGATGACATCAGTTGGCAGGAGAGGAAGATACGAAAAACTAGAAGAACCTGTGTAAATTCACTCTCCAAAACCGCACCTGCAGTGGTGTAGACACGAACCCAAAGTCGCGATGTTACACCAGCGACTGTTGCCGGAGCTTTGAATGGCGCGGCATATGGAACGTTTACTGAGCTTAAAAACAAAGTTGTCGGCTGGAAAACATTTCGGTGAAACGAGGACGAAGTCGGGAAGTTCCATATCACGTGACGAATGTTACACGGTGTTGCCGAATCATTCTGCTGTCGCGTGTGTGACGTTCAGTCCGGAGGTTACTGGTTCCCAAAGTATGCCCCGCGGATCTCTGGGGATCCGTGGATACCCTTGCGTAATGGCTACTTTCAGGTTTAACTTATTCTTTGTTTAAAAGAATATTTTTTTTGTTAAAAATAATCGCGCAGCTTATTTAATTGGCGATATGTTTGTCACGTGACCGTTAGAATATCTAATTAAGAAACTTCCTGTAACCACAAATCGAGCGTCAGTCATTTTAATGAAAGTCAAATGCAAAGCCTTGTTACGTTTCCTACTGGCGTGTAGTCTAGCTATCTAAAGTTCTGGGATGAATTTTTTATATTGGATGCCTGTCATCCGGACACACTATTTATTGTGAGCAAGGATGTGAGGATCCGTGGTTATTTTCGAAGGCAAAAAGGGGGCCGCGAGTAAAAAGGTTTGGGAAGCCCTGACATAGAGGACCAGAAACCCGAGTCACCAGTAAGTACGCTCCAGGCGATTGCAATGCAGTACGAACAGAGAATCATAAATAGAGGGGCGTTGTGGTTTGTGGTTATGACGTAAAACGAGGTAATTAGTTCGTGGCGCTGCCGCAATGTAGCGTGATGAGTTCGGGAAGAAAGGAAACGTGGAGTAAACAAATATTGCGTGTGTGTACGGTGTCACGCCGGTTAGATGGGGCGGGAAAAAACACGATGATAAGTCTTCAGTGTCGATGCTGTGAACTTTTTAACATCAGAGCGTGATAGTTTTGATATCTGTGGAATGTCAAGGTCATCTGCTGTAAGCTCGCGAGAAGAGATCGGTGGAGGCTGCGGTACAAATGGCTTGACCGGAGTCACAAAGCTCCCTGTCGTGTCCCACAGGTCATGTTCCTGCCGTGTGGGTGTTTTGTTGGGCATGAACGGAAAAGGGCCGAGCCATGGCTCGGATGGTTAGTCGCCAGCCTCTCACCGCGAAGTTTCGCGTTCGATCCCAGGGCAGTCCACGTGGGGTGTGTGGTGGGCAAAGTGTCACTGGCACAGAGGCACAGTACTTCGGGTTTCTCCTGTCAGCATTTCACCAGTGCTGCTTATTCGTTATCCAGCACCGATGCTGTGTATTCTTAGCAATGAATACAGTCTGTACGTACAGTACGCTGAAAGGCGCCTCGTTAAGTATACGCATGTTATTTTCGAATACGCCCCATTCTCTTTTGCGTATGTCAGTGCAGATCATGTTCAGTAATTGGACTCAGATCTGTTGTTGCAAAATTGATCACATTGCGTTATCTGTGAAATATGTTTGTATCCTTTTCGTTAAATGGTAACGACGAGAACTGTTCCATGTAGATCTCTGGTGGCACAAAGTGAAAGAATGCAGGTTATATTGAATAGATAGAAACAAAAATTAATTCACCCTACCTTTTCCCTGCACAAACCCCAAATACCACATGTAATTAAATTCGTTTGTAGTTTTGTTACGAAACATTAAATCTGGCAAACATAATGTCCAATTCATGCTTTCACTTGATGCACGTAATGCGTAAGTATAGTCAAATCCTTCAGTTCTCTGAACATGATGAAGGAAGATTATTGTATGCCATGTGAAGCTTTTTCTTGTTGTCATAAATAGATGTATATGGGGTTTTGGTACGCAACAGTAAATGTCGTTTTGCGGGTATTTTTAAAGACAATCGAATGCGACATGGCATTGTATTCACCTCAACTCCCAGAGAAGGCCGGCATTCTCGTATTTTCTCCGTACCCGCCTCGCTTGTATTGAGTCACAGTTTCGAAAATGTTGTGATAAGCAATTTCGAAGCCTAACGCGGGGTATTGTTTGTGTAGTATTTATGAACCAAAGTGTAATTGTGCACGTTTTAATAGTAAGCAGAAGTTGAATACGGTGATTATTTTAAACTTTGTTTCTTTCGTGAGAATGAAAATGGGGGACTACGAAGAATTGTGTAACAACTTTCCTCTTATCAAATATTATGGGGCGTTCTAATCAAGGTTGTTGGGGTGGGAATGTGAAGTGCATGGGGGACGAGAAATGTGTGCAGCGAATTGGTGGGGAAGCGTTTCGGAAGGAGAGCGCTAGGCCTAGTTAGGAGCAGAGCATTCGAATGGGTCTTAAAGAACTGGGTTGGCCAAGTGGCTGGCTATGAATAGGGTAATGAACTTACAGGTTCCATAAGGTGGCGGGAATTTCGTGAATGGTGGAGGCAGTTTACGGACTGTGCTGCCTGGTTGGTGTTACAGCTTTTGACATTCATGTTGTGATCCGCCAGCTTTAATAAATAGCAGGTTGTTCCATGCGTGTTACTGAAAAGGACTGAAAATTTATTGTCCTGTTGAAGCCGTTGTGTGTGAAGTTATGCTGTTTCGTTGGTGAAATATTTGTGCTGTGTTGTTAGTTTTGACGCATCGAATCATGGAATGGGAGTGGTGAGAGAGTTCTGCTTGTACCATAGGTGACAAATTCCGTCTGGTGTTGGCCACCACCCTGCGCGAAGATGGATATCCGGACAGTGGTGACTGGAATCCAATCGACACCGAGGGGTCGCGGGCCGACAGCTTCGAGTATGTGATGTACGGCAAGATCTACCGGATTGAAGGCGACGAGTCGTCCACCGAGCCGTCAAGTAGATTGTGAGTACAGCTGTCATTACTGTAGGGGCATATGGTGTCGGGGTGTCGGGGCTGTCCAGTTGGCGAGGAGTTTTGGCAGGACTTCGACGAGAGAATGTGCCAGGAAGTTGGAGAAAAATTGCTTAGTAAAACATACACATACGTACGTTGGCCTCGTCTAAGAGAGGCAGTTACATATACAATGCTGTAGGAAAATGGGAGGTTTTAGAATGTGGATCGCCGACATACGACTAAGAGGGTTGGTAGTATATTGCCCAATGGGCTCTGTTGCTGTGCGGAAAGTCAGCGGTTCCACCATCCGCCACCCGCAGAGAAACCTGACATTCTTTTTTACGAACTTAAAAGAAGCAGTACAAGAGTGGCTAAAAGCCTAATCGTAAACATTTCATTTTTCACGGAGTTCTGACGCGTGTAGATCGTTTGATCAGTCACGTGATAGGCGGGGAGGTTACCTACTAAAGCAACATAATGTATGGCTATTTTGTAAGAATTTTAATGAAACTGTCTTTAATTTTTGTACGTATCATCGCCATAGATCATTTTGAAACTGGACAGCCCTTATTTATGAAACTGCAGTAGAATTATCCGATTTTGTTTTCAGGGGAGTGCAGCAGGACTGTATGATCTGTGTATTTTATACCTTTATAGAATGTCTTAACTTCTCTGGCTAGTAAGTGCTTAATGTTGCGTTTCGAAAGTAGACGGCATGTCTTTGAGTAGGCATTCAAGTACCTGAATACCTGTGGAAAATTCAGTGTAAACTTCGGAGAATTCCCATCTCCGACTGCTGCCTCCACACATAACCATTACATCGACCATCTGGTATACAGTACAGCTCTTTGGGGAACGACACTTTTGGTGTCGCGATTTCATCGAATGCACATGCTGTGGACTGGAGACGTTCCGGAAGCCAGGTTGATGTCATAAATATAACAATAGTGGCCTAGAGGTACCCCCCCCCCCACCCACCACACGCGACAAAGAAACTCGTCTGTTTTGTTCATTTCAATTTTAACCTTGTTAATTTTATTTTATCCTCGAAATGCACACTTGAAACATGTAAAAACACGTATCACGTGTCCTTTCAGTAGCATAAAAACGGCGTGCCGCAGGAAGCTGCGTTCTTTCGTACAATAATATAAATAAAAGTGGACATTCCAGTGTTTACTGCTGCCGTCTGGTAGTTCTGTCGTAATCGAGATTTCAGTTTGGTTTCCTTGGCAACGAACGATATGCCGACGGACAAACAGCCCGACGAACAGTTTACTGCTTACATTGCTTCTGTAATGATATTAATTGGTTGTGCGAACATGTCGTTTTCCCATTTGTTTCAAGAGTGGAAGAACAAGCACAGATGATGGACACGTTCAGACACCAGCATACCATAATCCTAGACCCACATTTCAGTAATTCCAAGTAGTCGTGTCGGTTTCTGATTTGTACACCCCGCCTTTTTGAAAATGTTCCAAGGGACCTGCTTATGTCGAACACGTACGTACGTGGCCCGCGAAGCGATTTGACATAATCTCCTCTTAGCCGCCTGGAAAAAAAAATAACTTTTTGCAGCCCGTACGTCGAACATAGACAGGCCTGGGATTCGACCCGGACCACTAATATATGTCACGAAAGTATGCGGGCAGTTTTCGTATATAACTTAAAATGACGTGGTGGAGGTCGCGCAAAACCTGTAGTTCGCTTTTAGCTCTCGGTTCCACAGTGATGACGAATGAACCGTCGTGTAAGATACATTGTAAGCATACCCACAGATTTGTGGAAACATTTTGCGAGTGCTAACAATTGAAAGCATGGCGTCTGTTCAGCAAATGTTATGTAATCGGACTGCGTATTACTAGGAATTGGAAACAACAGGATTACTGACTTGTATAATTGTGTATTGCTACGCCATCCGTTTAGACAGAAGCTTTGAAAATGGGTAGACGGGTGGGTTGTGGCCAGTAGCAGTCAAGCATATACAGTACTATACATTCGTCTAGGAACTTTCGGAAGTATTATTTCTGATAACGGCTTTCGTCCGCAAATATCGCAAAGCCCTCGTGGATTTTCCGGTATTTTTTACCTGTGGGATTTCCGAGAAGGGATTTGTCGCGGCCTACAGATTACTTCGAAGAGTCACTGCGGATGTGTTGTTATATTCGCGCGTAATGCTTCGCACTTTATTTCTGAAATATCCCATGTTTTAAAATAATGAGGCGAATTTATTGTACTTACTTTTTCCTTTTAGAAACATGATACAAGCAGGAATTCGATACGATGTATACGGGGATTGAGAGAGCAAGACGTGTCTGCCCGCAAGGGTTTGTATTGCGCGTGGGATTGCTAGGTTTCTGGGCATTTCCCATCGTCTCATAACCTAGAAACAAGACGTTTCGGGAGTTTTATTTGCCCCGTTCTCAAGTTTTAATAGACAGGCATGTGCGGGGCTGGGCCCTGATTGCAAGAGGTATTTGTTCTTAGTCGCTGGACAGTCTTGTACCAGTCAGATATTTAAATTTTTTTTTGCTGCAAAATCGAAGTGTTGTTTCGACTGTAGTGTGTATATGCTACTGATTGTGTTATGAAGTAAATTACCGCACGTGCTTCTGCCAGTCTTGATATTTATGTACTTAGGTTATAATTATTGGCCACCATATTTCAAGCCTAATTTTTGTCCAAGCCACAAAGTATGTTGGACTTTCCCGTTATCGTTTTCTAGCCTTTTCCGATGACGTTACTTCAGAATTGGGTATGACTCATTGCTTTTCCCTATGGGTAGAAAACGCTCTGGGAGTCGGATGTTTGTCGGTCGAGGGTATCGCCAGTCCGTCTGCATGTCTGTCTAGGGGTCGAGCCGTTGGGTAGGTGCTGCCTTTCCCACCCGCACCCTCAAAAGTTTGGTTTTGGGATTTATCCTACTTATTTGCTTGTTACTGTCAATTGTTTTAAATACCGTATACATAGTGATGGGACTTTATTTATGGTAAGAACTGTACAAATACTCTAAAGTACTGGAGATGGCCATTTGCTCCACCTTTGCTAGCAGTTAAGTACGCAAAGCGAAAACGGCTGTCTGTGACGCAATAACAGCCAATTTAATTTTGGCCCGTGTTGCTTCAGTTGGAACTCCTGCTTCCCGTCAAGCTGAAGTGGAACATCCCCCTCCCACCACCGCACCCCATGTGTTACGTAATACAAAAATAAGAGTGAAAGTCTCCAAACTGTAAAACGTTGATTCGGAAAAAAAATTAAAAAAAAAAAATAAACTGGCGCCATACAATATGTAGTCTTAATTTTCTTTGGAATGTGAAATTTGCAAGAAAGTATTTGCCCAGAGTGGGCCGGGTAGCGTAGTCAGTAGAGCGACTGGCTACGAGCTGGACGGTCCGGGGATCGAATTCCGGTGGGGGTGAGATTTTCCGCAGACCGGCCCTGGGGCCCACCCAGCCTCCTGTACAATGGGTACCGGGTCTTTCCCGGGAGTAAAGAGCGGGCGGAGTGTGACGCTGACCCCTTGCCACCTTCTAGTGGTCAAGAAAGAGTGGAGCTATACCCCTACTCCCCATATGTGCCGTACTGCCTGTACAGAGCCTCAGTGCCTGTACAAGGGTGAACTGTACCTGTACCTTTATTTGGCCAGAAGTGTGTTGTACGTGCCCGTGGTGTCCAGACGGTTTTTCTTCGTTGGCTTTACTGATTAGCTTTGTTACGTGATGCACAGATTCACTGAAGCAACACACCGGTCGGTATCAAGTTCCAAGAATAACTTTTATCCCCTGTTTGTTTAATTGTGATATATCACTTCCCTAGATTATTTAGGCTTATGAATTTGTTTTGACAAGGATGCGACAGTTAACAGGAACTTTTAGATTTTATTATTAGACGTGAAATTAAATACGAGCAATAATTTTTTTTTATTTCGTAGCAGTATTATTTTTCCGAGCTTGTAGGCTTCCACGGCGTTGCAGTTGACTTATTCGTTACAGCGTGGTGGTCCTATCTAGAAAGGATCGAATGCCTAATCATCATAGTGCTGTCCCGAAACGTCGGGCACCCGTCACCCATTGACGTGGCGCAGAATCAGAATAAGAGAGAACTCATATTGTTTTGTTTTTAATGCTAAAGCTAATTTTTCCGTAGGAAACATTTAAGCGTAAACGAGTGGAGACGACAGTGAGTCTCTAAGTTGTACACCTTGCCTAATAGATAGGGTATTGGTAGAGTGGTTAAATCAGTAGGAATATGACAATAGATGCATGTAACAGATAGGGCCCGTATGGTAATATTTTTGTTGGTACGCTCACGAGACCAGCTGTGATTTAGAGGCTGGATAAAAGATGTTAATACCGGTGTTATAAAATTTGGCAAGAAGTGGCTTGCATTGAGATATTTACGTCAGGGTCCAGTGAGTGTCTTTCGTGGACACTGGTTCCATATTTGACATTCAGAGGACCGTGTATCGTGATGTATTCTTATAATAAAACCAACGAGATACGCTAATTTTTCAAATTTATTTTAGGAATAGAAAGCCACATGGTTCGGGCAGTTTCTCTGTCCATCATCAGGAGTCTAGTACTGTACGCACAACAACAGGTACATGTCATACAGGTTATGCTGACTGCATGCTAGCAAGCAGTCAGCATAACCTGTATGGCAAATACCTTATTGTGTGTACAGTACAGGACTCCTGATGATGGACAGAGAAAGTGTCCGAAACATGTAGATTTCTATTCGTAAAATAAATTTGAGAAATTAGTGCATCGCTTTGGTTTTATTATAAGAACTGGTTCCATAATACACGGAATTCATTCACGTTTGGAATATTGCGTTAAGTATAGTTGCTGGAGAAACGAACTTGATCTGTAATTCGTCCAAATTATTGGCATCGAGGAGGAGGAGGAGGAGACTGCACGAGTGAACTCCTGTTCTCTCAACGGAAGTGATCCAAATGAACAAGCCGTTTGTTGTGTAGGCTGATCGCGATATGAAGTATTGAGCATGCATGCATTAAATGGGATAATTTTGTGTGTGTACAACAAAAAGTGAAGGGTAGCCGAAGGTGAAATATATAAAATCATCCAAAGTTTTCAGTGCCTTTCCTTCTTTCCTTCCGAGAATTAAAATTGACGTAACAGACTGGTTAGCGGAGTACACACCTCAGACATGTGTGTACAAAATGTGATGCACGTAGACTGCCCACCATTGCTTCGGAAGAAGCAAGTGGCTGTGACCCTGGTTCCATCAGACTTTCCTATTTGGTGGTCTACAATCTCACACTGTCGTTGCCATTGTGCGGAACGTGACTGCAAAATTGAATACTGCCACTGCGTGCTAGTTTTTCGTGGGTTTCCGAAACTTAGCTGAAGACCGTAAACTTGTGTATTTGATCTCTCGGGGGACTTTCGACTGAAGATTTTTCTATGAATCGTTAAAATGAAATAAAATATATACGTCGTCAAACACAACTATCTTAAATTAATAAAATATAAGATTTTTTTACGAAGTGTATGTTTCGTTTTAATATTATACTCAACATAACTGGATGTCCTCTGCTAAAACTATGAATTGTTGTTTTTATGAAATTTTGTTCTATTTACGTTAATTCTGTACAGTGTTTTGTTATTGTGGGAAAGACGTGCTAGGTTACGAATTCCAAATTTGGGTGTCCCCCAGGGCTTCTTGGCGTATTTAAGGTAAAAAGGCGCGTAATGCCGGTATTCGTATTACTTGCAGGCAATACACAATTTGAAGAATATGTCGCATCTGAAGTGTGTCATTGCATTAGTTCTTTTTCTGTCAGAGGATAGATTTATTCATGAAACAGCCTTGTGGAGCCATTCTGTGGGATTCTTGCGATGTATCATACTTTGTATCATTCACTGTTTGGACTTTCTCCATTGCCCTTGTAAAAGATTCGGTGAAACATTGACTGTGAGATGGGTCAGATAGGCAAGGCTATTCTAAACCTCGAATAGGTTTGTGTCCATCGAGTCCATCTGACAGTTGGTGTTCACTGACTTGGCTGAAGACGCGACTGGAGCAGTCCTGTCCTTGAAATTGAGTGTTTTTAACTACTGTTGTAAATGTGGACGATACAAGATGTCCGAACAGTGAATGACTCCAAACGTGGGTGAGGCAAGTGTCCGGAAGAAGGGAAAGGGACACGTAGAGGAGAAATCACCGGTAGAGTGGAATTACGTATTGAGATACCCTGACATTTATAAGAAAGTGTGTGTAGACTGATCAAGTTTTGGAGACGCTGAAACGGGGTCGCTGAATTTTGTAAGCGAACTAACGGGTGCCGATATAGAACTTTGAATGAATCTTCGCAGAACGTCAGACGTGGTTTCATTGTGTTGGCTTTCTTGTGTTTCAAAGTGTGTTTCATACGTGAAATTAAACTCGCCGTATCAAATTTATTTTTATTGCTGGAATATGATACTTACTTGACCATTCGCTTTGAGAGTACAACGTATTTTTACGTTAATAGCATTTTTACACATATTTGTAAATTAGTGTTCATATTCACAAATTTAATATCATGGGCGGTGTAATTCGTGTGGAGTCTTCAGTAAAATAAAATTGAATTTTTTTTGCGAGAATTTTACGGGAACCATCATTCATGGCAGCAGCGAACATGAAACAGCACTTTGTCATAACCCACCGATACACGGTTTTACAGGAGACAAGAAAAACTTGGCCGATCCTTAATAGACAAACATTTAAGCATGTTATATTTTTACTAAAATATAAGGGCAAGCATTTTTTTTTTTTGGAAACAGCATTTTGACAGAAGGTGTGTTTGTAACCCAACTTAGTAATGCGGAAATGTCAGTTTGAAGAATTGTGTGGGTTACGACAGATTGATGTTCCATGAGCGATATTAAAGGTAGAGTTTTCCCGTTACAGCCCCGGTGTGGCCCAGAGGGTTGGTAGACGTATAGCTCTACTCTTCCATGACCGCGGCACTAGAAGGGGGTGAGTGGTCAGCAGCACGCCCCGGCCGCACTTTACCCCCGGGAAAGACCCGGTACCCATTGTACAGGAGGCTGAGTGGGCCGCAGGGACGGTATGGTATGGACGGGCGGAAAAAACTCTTCCCCACCGGGATTCGATCCCCGACCGTCCAGCCCATAGTCAGTCGCTATACCGACTGAACTACCTGGCTCACCCATGAGTGATATTATCCGTATAAACTGTGGAGATGTTCGCCCTGGCCCTGGGCTCAAAGTCGCTTGGAGGCTTTTACTTTTCATTGTAACAGCACGTTAATTGTTAGGGATTTTGAGAATCGTTTGAGATCGTCTGTGCCTTCACCGAAACACTGAAACGATTTTTGCCAGTAGGGTGAGAACTCAAACGCTACCTTCCGACAGGTTTACTTGTATTCGAGTTACAACATGAGGTCGAAGCAGAAGGCAGAGAAGATAGTTTTCTCTTGTGATCCTGAATGTGGTTAGGGTGATGAATATTGGCAAGAAACGTTACTAGGTTGGAAGTAAAGCGGAGCGTTGGTAACAGTCTCTGGTGGCAAGCGGAATTGGAAGCTGCTAAGGTTGATGCCGCATGGAGCAGTGAGGAAGGTCACCATCTTTTCTCACCTTGACAGAACGGTGATGATGAATGTAATCTTACTTGCTTAACCTTGTGCCTTGGCTAGGGGTCACCAAAATTGTCGGCAGGCCGGAGCGTGCATTGTAGTTACTGTATGCCACAGTGAGCCGTACCACTTGTACCTGTGATTGTCGGTGGAGCCTTGAGGTTGGTAGAGTACTCGCCTTAATTCATGGAAATGTGAATTTCGTTCGAGATACCAGTGTAAGTGTGGTATACAATTGTGACAGTTGAGAACGGGAAAGTTGCACTCGAAGTAAACCAGTTGTCATTATTGAATGAACTGAGGTAACAAAAGCTGAATAACAACAAATTACGGAATATCCTTGCGTTTTAGTTCGCTTCACGTTCGTCTGTCTGTTTTACATTCTAATATTTTCAGTTGTAATTACAACCTGCCACCGATGTTCTGCAGGAAGATGAGTGAAGTTTCAGGTGGTAGGGTTAGTGCTTCCTGTGTCCATGACCCGCATTGTCTCGAGAACATGACGTTAATGGGGCAAGGAATTTTCTGAAGGAGATTTCATTTTGCCGTTATTCAGTATAGTGCATTATTTTTCATACAGAGACAGCGCCATCATGAGTCACTTCTTCTGGAATTAGGCCTACTAGCGTTTCCGCTACATGGGGCGGATCCCAGTTTTGTGGGACCTGAAGCTTACACAATTTTTGGATACGAAGGCGAATATTTATTTAGGGTCCCTCCCAGGGCCTTCGAAGGCGCCCGTGCGAGTGAGGGGCCCTGAAGCTTAGGCATCTTTAGTTTCATGGGAAGTCCGCCCCTGGGTGACAGGTCGGAACATCGTTTTGAACGTGACGGCTTGGGGCGTCTGTTAGCGTCGCATCTGCACATCCGCAAGTGAAACCACTGTTGGGTTTGGGATGGATGTCACATTTAGTGTATAGGGGACCAAATACAGACGGCAATCGTTTTATACCATATTAAGAGCGATCACTTGACCTGTTTCTTATATCGTATTGTCAACTCGGTTCGTCATGAAGTCTTTAACTGATCAGGTAAGAGGGATGTGGAAGCAGTCGTGACCTGTTTGATGGTATTATTTCAGTATTTGCCTCACGGGACTGGACTAGAAGCGACCTTCCAGGATTAAGAAGCAGGTGTGCCAGCTACTTCACCTCGTTGGGGGATCGGTATATAAAAGGAAAATCGTATTAAAATGAATCGTGGTGACGTGATTGTGAGGATACAAAGTGGTGCCATTGGGCGCAATACATAGCGCGCGCTGCTGAAATCGTTACGTAAATCACAGATGTATATATAAACACACAGTATGCTTCAAACCGTGAATCGTCCGAAGGCTAAGATAGAGGATAGGCATTGAGACCTGAGCTCAGGTTGACCCTAATTCGAAGCAGTAAGGTCAGGGCAGATGCTACATGGGAATCTTGCATGACCTTGATGACGTCATCGGCCATAGCCACACCACATGGGTATTTCCGATCTGCCCCCTCCCTTTTTTTTTTTTTGTGATTCAGCTCAGCTGACAAGAGTCGCACGGTCCCTGCAGTGTGTGGCACATAAGGTGGTAAGTGGGAGGACCACATTTACCCGAGTGATACTGTAGGAAAGGGGAAATTATGTTAGCGGAGAAGCGGAACGTGCGATGCTTTAATTGCATCATTTCGCATCAGTGGTTACTGATGTGTCATGACGTCAGTTTGGAAATATTGTACATATTTGCTCGAATTTAATGCGCCCCCCCCCCCTCAGATGCGAGTATATCGTGCATCTCTGATCGGGAAAGTTTAATTGAAGCAGATCTCTTTAGACCTGCTTAGTTCGACACAGGTAGTTGCTAAATGATTTAATTGATGGTTTCTGGCTTGCAGACATACATGCTCCCATCCATAGTGACGTGACGTAGCAGAATACGTTTTTATATTCGTACCAATTCTGGATTGGGTGTGCTGACGCCCTTTGCCCAGTTACGCCAGTAGATCACGTCTTATCCCATCCTCATCTACATTCCATGACATCAATTCCAGTTACCTGCTCGGAATGTCAGCCATTCATCTCACTTGTTTACTTGTAGTTCCTAGAGCTGTCGCTACCATAGGTGCGTCGCATTCGTTGGAATTGCTTTTTTGAGTATTTTAATTCGTCCATTAGTGGCTTCAAGTAACAATCCTACCAGCAATGGAGTGCATAGAGTGCTGTCTTCTTCTGTCACACTGCTCGTAGTGTTCATTAACTTCAAAGAAATGCATTTTAATTTTTCGTTGGGAATCGTGCACGGAAGGTGGGGCTTTCTCAAGATGTTTGTGCATGGAAACACAGTATGAAGTTGAAGTGGATGTCAGAAAATGGGTGCTGACATTTTGACCTGGGTTAAGCCAACTCAAGAAGAGCCTCATTGTGGGGTTCTGTGGAGGCGGTGATATGATGCCTGTGAAGGCACGCAGTACACCGAGCTATCACTATAGGTACGCTTTCTAGTTGTTTCGTGGTGTCGGCAAATACCGCATGACGTCAACTTCATAGCTTGACCTACGAGTGGTGTGCCTGGTGCTGGCTGGCTTCTGTTTTCGCTGGTAGTGTCACAGAGTTACGTGACATAACAAAGGTGTTGTGCTTGTGTTATTGAAGGATTATTGACATTATGAAGTTTTTTTTTCCAAGTTATTATCCTGCAAAATTCCCCTTTCGACACAGATTTGTATACGAGTACATTATACTGCTTATGGTGGCGTACGTTCTCTGCTGCCGGTGCTCATTGGACCCATCTACATTTCGTCACGAAACATATTTATTTCATTAGGTGTTTGATATTATTACAGCGCGCTTGGGAAGGACACTTCGCATCATTATTTTCGTAAACGTTCCTTGCTTTCAGCCCAATTAGAAAAGAAAATTTCATCTGCGTCATTGTTGAGTTGTGATGTGTTCAAAAAGTGTTTTAAGAACTACTTAACGCAGAAGAGCAACAATTTAAGGCACGGTTACATAGTGTAACTCGTGCAGTGAAGAAGTACTTTTTAGGACTTTATCTTGCGTATCGAGTGGTTGCGTTATTTTCTCTTATAGAAGCGTCTGGTTCCTAACTGAAGGAGCCGCCTATGTGGGATTTGTGACGGACAAAGTGGCATGGGGCAGGTTTGACTCCAAGTACTCCTGCTTCCCTGTATCATTCCACCAACGCTTTATTGTGTTTGGCCTTTTGTCAGTGTTCGTGCTGTTACTTTACGTTACACTGGCTGCGCCACTTATTTTAGGACTGAACTGTCAGTATGACATCGCTGGCTGTCAGCTGCGGTGGGATACGTAGATCGTAGTAATTTGTTGTGTTAGAAAATGGGTAGGGATGTAGTTAATGCCGTGGTTGACGGAGAATTAAATGGTTAGGTAATTTTAACAGGAAAACTTAAAGGGAGCGCAAGGTTACAGTCCCTTACTCAAGGGAATGCAGTTGACCCTCACAGCGTGGGTGTTGAATAGCTCAGTGCAGACTATAGCCAAGGTCATCTGCGAACTCCACAGTCAATAACTACATATGGCAGGATGCTCTTCAGATGTTAGAGAAGCAGGGTGTGGATTCAACTGGCTGAGGGTATGAATGACCTAACGGCGGATTTTTGTGAACACTTCATTGGATTCCCTGGTTGCCTAAATGTAACGAATTTCTTGACCAGTATAGTAACCATCAGACTTTAAAGAAAGAGCCTGCACCGTGAAGCGAGTTGGCAGTTGAGGGGTGGGCAGCTACCTCGCTGCCGGACCGGATAGTTCCATTCCAGAGGGAGCGTTCGGCAGAGACTGTCGCGAGAAATATTCTGTAATACTGCGTGGTAGGAACAACCGGCCGCACAGATCGTGCGCTGCTGTTTGCATACCAGCTGCCGACGGCATTACGAGCGCTTGCGTGCGATCTGCGTTTTCCCCTTGACTCACGCATGCTTCCCTCCCCCGCCCAACGCTCGGACTTGTGTATCATTCATACACGTAGCGCGTTCTGACCCCGCTCAGCAGTCTTGCTTTGCCCAGGTCCCGGTTCGCATGTGCGTCATTCTACGTCACTCCTGTGCCTGTCAGCGTTAACAGCTCACATGGTAAGTCGATGCGCTTAATAGTGTGTGTTTGGAGGAGGGGCGATTAGATTCTCGTGTCCTACCTCTGTAATTAGTGGCTAATGACATCGTGGTATTGCATTTAAATTTAAAGGCTTGGGATATTTGAAGTTGCCTTTCGAGGTCGTAGGGTATTCCAAGGCATTGTCGCACAGATAGCTGGGAGAGCCTGAGGAAAACTATACTGTCTCAGTCAGCTTAGCCGGTAGCGCGGACGACACTAGAAACGGCGCCTTTTCCTGTGACGAAGCGTTCTTTGCTTAAAGTGAATGCATGATGTGGATGTGTGTGCTCATCCAGCCTCGTCTTAAGCGTCTGAAATTACTACCCGGATTTTGTTGAAACTTGTTCGTCCATAAGTAACCTAATTTTGATCCGTGTGGGTGCTGTATAACCTGTCTAACCTGTTGTGTGCATGCAGCTCGTTTTCTTATTAGTCATGAAAAATGGCTGCTGATCTGCAGAGGATTTTGGATTGTTCGGGTAAATAATGTGTCTTAACTCCTTGCAAACGAAACGTAATCAGTCCAAGTTAAAGACCCAGTTCGCACCGCGCATGAAACACTTGCGCTGTCGGTTGTGAAGACTAATTGAGTGTTGCAAAGCGTGAAATTTTCTGTTTGTTGTGATATACCAAACGTATAAATGCACTGTGTGGGCAGAATGTAATTGTTTTTTTGTTAAAACTGGTGGTACATTCAAAATAGCTTTATTATTCCTTAGATATGTTATTATATAAGTGTAAATAATTATAGCAATAAATTGCAGTCATTTTAACAGTAATAGTAGATGGTCTTAATAAAACGTGTTTCTGCCTGAATAGGTCAATATTCAAGTTTTCACAACATATGTTGAAATATATGCCGTGACCTGTCTTACTGCATGGTATGTGGATAATTTTAAACTTCAGGTTTTCCTTTGACGTAGTGAGGTTTTGGTTACAGCGCGCCGTACTTACGTGGTAACCGTTGTCTCTGTGGTGTGTACTGGTGCCCGTTCGGTGGGTGTTTTCTTAGGTGTGTGTTTTGTCTCTTTGCCCATGTGTGAGTACTGTGTCGAAAATTAGGTTTTTGGTAACGGTGTGCTTGTCAAGTCATAGGTTTTGACTGCCGAGGCTGTATATGTAGAATTTTAGCACACTAAACCAACACTTAAACGACAACCACACGCTTTAGGTTTCTGTGACCGTGCATCGTGAGCAAATTGTGAAGTGAGAAAGAAAACCAACAAGATGCAACAGTTAGATGTTTATTATCAGTATTTTCTCAAAATGTTTCGGGCATCATTATGCCCATCTTCAGGAGAACAAGACGTGTGTTACACACGTCTTGTCCTCCTGAAGATGGGCATAATGATGACCGAAACATGTTGAGAAAGTATTGATAATAAACATCTAACTGTTGCATCCTGACAACCACACGTTCACCAAAAGCCAAATTTTCAACACAATACCCACACGCGACTGAAAACAAAACGCACAACCCAAGAAGACACCCATCAATCCAACAGGCAAGACAATCCAGTACAGACATGACAGGGACGGGACAACAGTTACCATGTACATACAGCGCGTACGTCATAGGAAAACCTGTAGATGGCCCACAGATTTCGAAACATGTTATATTGAAGTCCATCTGTTGTTATAATTATTATATTTATGTGTAATAATGGTACTTTTGTTGCGCAAGATAACCTATACTTCGGGCCAGGCACCGTTAGTATTTGGCACATGTCCTGTTGTACACCAAAATGGCGTTGAAATGCCGCAGATGACTCACGACAGCGAGGTGCCGCATGTAAAGTGGAAGTGTTTGCTACATTGGATTTTAGTCTGCAGCGCATGAACGTTAGGCTCGTTGACACATACGAAATCACAGAGGGAGCTCGTTTAGATGTGTATTTCAAACTTCACTCTTCCCACTCTTGATTTTGTTTGAAGTGCCGCCAAACCCATGTCGGCTTCTTTTACGCCAAGTATAGATGAAGTGAATTCTGCAGGATCGTTTTTTATTTTTGAGACAGTATTTCACCCCGGTTCCCGTTCTTAGTACTTATTTTGTTATAGTTTTTTTCTTTTAGTAGAAGTAGGCTTGTTAGTGCTATTTGTGATTTCAACTCTGTGTTCCCTGGTAAAAGTACTGACGTGGCGGCCTTCGCAGAAGTGTCTTTATAGAGTTGTGACGCATGAGGTGTTGAAAGTAATAAGCATATGGGTAGGTAGACGAAAACTGCCCTGAAAGCGCGTTTTTAAGTGTCATACGCAGCTGTCTCTCTCTCTCTTCATACGTTGCAGTGCGGTGTGACCGTCTGTGTCGTAGGTAGTTTTGTGATCGATATCAGACAAGAGTGTCCGTTTTCGCGGTCGTTTCTTTCGTTCTGTGTTCTTACTACAGTCCTACTATGTCCTTTGTTTTAGTTTCGGTCATTCGCGGCATACATATGGAAGAACTTGGTTGGTTGGTTGGTTGGGTGGGTGGGTGGGGGGGGGGGGTTAGTACCATCGCCAGGTCTGTACCATCACCAAACGGCATACGCGCCTCGAGCAGAGAGTTCTGTTGTTGTGACGTCCCTGCCACCGCGACTACCCGAGTGTGGACAAGCAACTGCTGTTTGAGGAAAGATTAGTAATTGTAACAGAAGTTTTACTTTCAAGCAATGCTGTGTCGTATATTAGAAGGTAAAGTCTCCCTTTTGGTTATTAAGTACCACGTCATGAGAGTATCCTGGTTGCGTGTGGATATGGCTACAGCGTTTGGAACTGGGCAGTAGGATGCGTGGTAAGGCAGGTCATGTAACAAATGTGCCGAGATCATTACCAAAAATAGTTTTTCCCCGTTACGTAAGCAACCAACAGCGTTCCGGCATCAAGCACAGGATGCTTTTCGGGTAGAGTAGCGTAGTTTGCCGGTTTAACCCCTCGTTTACGCCATGTTGCCTTCAACCCCCAGCTGTATTCAGTATTCCTTGAATGTTTTCTTCATACATCGAAGATACGAAAATAAAACACGTAGTGATCGGTTGTCGAATCGCATTACCTTGTTGCCGTGCCTCGGCAAGGGTGCCTGCGGAGTTCTCACCACCTCCTTGCCGGATTCCCCGACCCTTCTTCATGAAGATGTCTTCACATTCCACCAGGCACGCGTGTTCCCGTCGTGTGTCGATGCGGGCAATCGTCTTAACCTTGAACAGCGCAAATTCGTGTGAAAAATTTGTACTGGTGTCTAATCGTCTTTCCCGCGGCAGTTTTCTGTTGAATCTGGGGCGCAGTTAACTGTGTGGGTGGACATCGAGCGCGTCTCTCGAATCTTGGCCTCTTGTAATGACAAAGATGGTTTTTTAGTGAACCGTCGCGTCTTCATCCTACGAGTTCGTGTTCATTCTCTCGTATTTGTGTAGGAAGGTCTCCGTACACTTGCTTTATTTGACTTACTGTGTACTGTCAGACTTAGTAATGGCTCATTACTGAATCGGAGTTAATAAATGTGGATTGCCTGCAAAGCCTTGTTATCTGCTACTTTAGTATTATTAGTGGTTTAATTCAGAGGTGAAACAGCGATGGTCTGGTATTCTGACTGTTGTCTGTGCTGCGAATGGTGGTGGTATGTAGCGGCGAAGAGGAAAATATTCGACCATCACCATCCTGATTTTTGTTGAAATATGGATTTATATTTGACTTTGTATTTATTTGTTTATATTCATTTCGATTAAAATATTTCGCCTTGTCTGTACATTTTACTTTCTGTTGCACGTGGAGGTAAAATAAAAATTACAAGGGGTTGTTCTGTCCATACATTAACATTGCTGAGGGCGGAATTGTATCTTTCCAGGCGCAGCCTGATGTGTTACGAATTGCCGTGTAATGGGGATACGTTCTTAAATGTTTAAGGCGCCGCCGTGAAAGATAGCCGAAAAGAGGCTGGATGTGACTTTCTTCCGGGTATTGGTGTTACCAAGTGAAGTGCACCCAGAAATTGCGCTCTGTAACACATTTTCAAAGACCCTAAGTTAAAAAAAAACGGAAATTGGCTAATTTCATAATTCGTCTGTGGCACCAGTTTGAATATTGTACGAGGGATCATATTCTGAAGGATGACGACACGAGCAGTGGCATCTGTCGAAGGTTTAAATGAAGAAGCAATGGCATCTACGGAGGACATAAAGGAAGACATTTGGGATCTCAGTGACATCTTTGAGCAAGTGCTACAACCAGCGTGAAATCATCAACGTAGCGTCCCCTAGCAGCAGTCCACTCAAACACAGTGCAGCCATCTGTCCGAAGAAGTGGGAAGTTCTGGTGTGGAACGGGGAGCCACTCTGAGTTCACTCGGAATATTTGATGCGAGTGAACACAGCTGGTGGTATCTCAGTTGCATGTCAGACATGTCGCGCTCAAGGTGGAGGATTTTAGCACTAAAACTATATTCATTTTCACCGAATTTGAAGCATAGTGGACGTCCGAAAAAAAAAACCCGTTTCCCCCCCCCAGTAACCTAGCAGCGTTAGTGCTGTAGTGGTGGACTTTTATTTAGGATGTACTGTACCAGGGCCGAATACCTATTATCCTAATTTCTCGTCGGCTTCCACATTTCATCGTCGGATCTTACTCTGCATTCTCTCTCTTGCATTCACATTACTTCCTTCCACAGTTCCCATTTTTTTTACCTCAAAACAGTCTAATCGTCCTCTGGCCTAGTAATAGCTAGCTTATGCCGACAGATGCTACCGCTTCACTTCATGCTGTGGAAGCATATCTGTGTCGTAAGCGTCGACTTTTCCGGCTTTTCTTGCTATCTGCATCATTCCCCTATTGTAGGCAGTTCATCGGATATCGGTCTGAGGGGCATATGTCTGCTTCCCCAATGGATGAGTTGAAGATAGAGTTATATTGTTGTTTGGGTGTTTAAAGAGTGATTGAAATCTAAATTGGTACAGGAGAATAGCACTAGAAACTTGTAAACAAAACCAACATGGTGCAGAAATTTGTTCTTAGTATATTTATCAATCTCTGCATGTTTTGGGCAACTGTATGCCCATCATCAGGAGAAACAACTGTATGTAGGTATGCAGGGTGGAATTCCACCCTGCATACAAGT
>Ga0131853_10003995_pt1 | contig 26448 bp, 13 predicted proteins | sample TergutLab28metaG_FD_92764 | JGI IMG/M metagenome (GOLD analysis project Ga0131853, IMG submission 92764) | Labiotermes labralis P1 segment gut microbial communities from Petit-Saut dam, French Guiana - Lab288 P1 (version 2) (version 2) | ecosystem: Host-associated > Arthropoda: Insects >... | reverse complement strand
TTGACACATTTCCTCTCGGTACTGGTAGCAGATGCTTGATTTTTTCGTATTGCTCTACATTTATCTCCATATTTTTCAGTTTATCATTTCTTGGCTATTTTCGATAGTGGGAACACGCCGTAGCTGATAAAGCCCCATTCCTTCCGCGCCCATCAGGTTCGACATGTAGATGCGATACACAAAACCTAATACCCGTGTGATTACGCCCGCGGCGGTTAGGGTCAACGCGCCTGTGAGGATTTTTTTTCTGTTTATGTGACCACCCCCTTCGACCATGTATATGAAGGGATGGACAAAGAAATGTTATTTTCCTTGCAATACACATCCAACAGTAAGATAATAATTTTATCGAAAAAAGTTGGAGGATGAGGGAATGAATGAAATTAGATGTCCTAATTGTGAAGCAGTATTTCAAGTTGATAAATCTAAGTATGCAGAAATTGTGAAACAAGTCCGAGACGATGAATTTGAAAAAGATATTCAAGAGAGAGTGAACAGTGCAGCTCAGCTTGCCGAAGCCAATGCCAAGAACGCCGCACAGGAAGAAAATTCTAAAAAAGATGCTGAAATTGCGAAATTAAATGAGCAACTCAACTCGTCCGTTAATGAAAAAAATTCAGCCGTTAAAGAAGCCGTATCTAAGGCTGAAAAAGAACGTGATAGTTTACAAGAACGAGTGAATTCGCTTGAAATTGAAAAGAAAAATGAAATTCAGCTTGCCGAAGCCAACACCAAAAACGCGTTACAGGAAGAAAATTCTAAAAAAGATACTGAAATTGCGAAACTAAATGAGCAACTCAAAGCATCCGAGAATGAAAAAAATTCAGCCGTTAAAGAAGCCGTATCTAAGGTTGAAAAAGAACGTGATAGTTTACAAGAACGAGTGAATTCGCTTGAAATTGAAAAGAAAAATGAAATTCAGCTTGCCGAAGCCAACACCAAAAACGCGTTACAGGAAGATAACTCCAAAAAAGATACTGAAATTGCGAAATTGAATGAGCGACTCAAAGCATTCGAGAATGAAAAAAATTCAGCCGTTAAAGAAGCCGTATCTAAGGTTGAAAAAGAACGTGATGCATTTGAAAGCGACATGAAAATTTTAAAATCAGAACATCAAAGTGCTGTAGCATCCCTTGAAAGTAAGCACAAGGATGAACTTAAATACAAGGATGAAGAACTTGCTCGCTACAAAGATATGAAATCGCGACTTTCATCAAAGATGCTAGGAGAAACTCTTGAACAACACTGCGAAATAGAATTTAATAGGATTCGGACAGCCTTTCCTTATGCAGAATTTGGAAAAGACAATGATACAAAAACAGGCAGTAAAGGAGATTATATTTATCGTGAACACGATGGCGATAATAACGAAATAATATCCATCATGTTCGAGATGAAAAATGAAGCTGATGAAACAACCAACAAGAAAAAGAACGAGGACTTTTTTAAAAAGCTTGATAAAGACCATAACGAAAAAAAATGTGAATATGCTGTGTTGGTTTTACTACTGGAAGCAGACAATGACTTTTATAACTCAGGCATTGCGGATGTATCGTACAGTCATGAAAAAATGTATGTAATTCGTCCACAATGCTTCATACCGATGATTACTATTTTGCGAAACTCCGCAAAAAATTCACTCGAATGTAAAACGGAACTTGTGCGAGTGAAGAATCAAAATATCGACATTACGACCTTTGAGACGACGCTTAAAACACATCTGACTACATTCAGAAAACATCGTGATAATGCTACCAAGCAGTTTTACAAGGCAATTGAAGAAATTGATGAGACTATTAAACACTTGATGAACGTAAGAGAAGCATTATCATTAACAGATAAACATCTGGGGTCAGCCAATAATAAGCTTGAGGAAATAACCATAAAACGCCTGACCAAGGGAAATCCAACCATGACAGCAGAGTTTGAAAGATTAAAACATCTCCCGCTACAAGACGAATAAAATTTTCAAGCCGGATGAAAGATTTTAAAAGTGAATATGAGTTTGGGGAATTGATATGTATATTAGACAAACCCGCCAATATGCGGTAAAATTCTAAGAAAAATTCCTAGGAGATGGAAACATGTTACTTTTAGATGCATGGAAACGCATTGCATACGACAGGCAAAACCAGCCTGTTAAGCACGTTTGGGACGAATTTTTGGCGAAGGAAAAAGCGATTTATATAACTCTCTTAAAAGAGAAACAATCGCGTATTGAAGGAACAGTATCTGAACTTGCGGAAAATTTCCGCATGACTAACGTACAAATATGCGCATTTTTTGACGGAATCCACGAATGCGTAGACGGATTACCCCCGATTGCGGAAATCGAAGAAACAACTACAATCGCCTTCGACATTGAATTTGACAGGCTTTACAAGCAAATGGTGGAGTACAAGGCGGATACCCTTTACAACTTACCCGAGTGGGAAAATATTTTCACGGCAGAGAAACAAAAAGAATTATATGTAGAGCAAAAACGCTCGCACACAGTCGTAAGAAACGAAGCAAAGATAGGGCGCAACGACCCATGCGCTTGCGGAAGCAGAAAAAAATATAAAAAATGCTGTGCAGTAGCAGAATAAAACAAGCGGGTGAATACCTTCGTAACGGCGGGCTTGTTGTTTTTCCTACGGAAACGGTTTACGGGCTTGGCGCGGACGCATTTAACGCCGACGCGGTTGCGCGAATTTATTCCGAAAAAGGCCGCCCGGGAGATAACCCGCTTATTTTGCATATCGCGAATATCGAAAGTTTTCGCGAACTTGCCTTAAACCCGCCCGAATACGCTTTCGCGTTAATCGAAGCATTTTGGCCGGGGCCGCTTACTTTGGTTGCACGAAAAAACCCCGAATTGCCCGCGTGGCTTGGTGGACATCCCGGCCGCGTAACAGAAACAATCGGAATAAGAATGCCCGCGCATCCTATTGCCCAAGAATTAATTGAAGAATCAAAATGCATAATTGCCGCGCCAAGCGCGAATAAAGCGGGAAAGCCCAGCCCTACTACACTTGCACACGTTTTGGAAGATTTCCCACAGCTTCATATGGCACTGGACGGCGGGAGCGCAAAGGTAGGGCTGGAATCCACCGTTATAGACATTACGGGAGAAAACCCCGTGATTCTACGCCCCGGCGCAATTACGAAGGAAGATGTTTTTAAAATAATTAAAACTTTGCGGACTGCATCACAGTTTAGTGAAGATGAAAAGCCACGTTCGCCCGGAATGAAATACAAGCACTATGCACCGCGTGCCGCTATGACTTTGGTATCGGGGGATTCTGAAAATGTGGCGGCGTACATTTTAGATGAAGATAAAACCGGCGCAAAAATCGGAGTACTTATTAATAAAAAGACTTTAAAATATTTTCAAAACGCGCCGTCTAATATGGAAATTCTTTTACTTGGCAATGACGAAAAAACCATCGCGCAAAACCTTTTTTCACGTTTGAGGGAATTTGACAGACTTAATGTTGATTTAATTTTCGCAGAAACAACGCCGGAAAACGGGCTTGGAGTCGCCATTATGGACAGAATGCGCAAAGCCGCGGAAGGACGTATTGTGTATGTCTAAAATCATTTTTGTATGTACAGGAAACACTTGTCGCTCGCCAATGGCTGCCGCTCTTGCCGCCGCAATGTTTGAGCGTGAAGGGCTGAAAATTTCGGTTTCGTCCTGCGGCATTAGTGCGTATGGAACCTCTTCCGCAAGTAAAAATGCCGTTGCCGCAATGAAACTGGAAAAAATTGATTTATCCACGCATAAATCCCAAAAAGCCGCCACAGAAGTTTTAGAAAACGCCGTGCTCGTTTTAACCATGACCCGTGCTCATCTTTCTCATGTAAAAACCGCGTGTCCCTCCGCAAAAGCGTTCACTCTGGGCGAATACGCCGGCAGTCTGACGGAAATTTCCGACCCTTTCGGCGGCAGTTTGGACGAATACTGCACCTGCGCCTCACAAATTAAAAAATTGCTAGAGGATTGTTTAGAAAAATTCCGGGAGGAAATTTTCTAATGAATAAAATTGATAAAATCCGAAACGTTTTTGAAAAAGACATAAATCAAGATATTATTTCCGTTCATCGGTTTGAGGGCGTTGAAAATAACAGCGTATACCGTATTGAAACAGAATTGAAGCCGTATATTTTTAAGATTTACAAAAACGACTGACCGGAGAAAGGCAAACTGCCGCTTGTTGACCGTCTGCTTACAGAAAATAATATCCCCCCACGCAAAAATTTTTATTTACAACCGTGATAAATCAAACTTACTTGCGCATAAAATTACAGACGACGAAGAACTGGAACGCATCGGTAGGGAGATACGGGACAGATTAAAAATTTACGATAAATATCCGCCTGTGTTGTGCCACACAGACCTTTCTACAAAAAATATACTTGTTAATGACGGCGAAATAACACTAATTGACTGGGATGATGTTTATTCGCTTTGTTGGATTCACGATATTGCGGAATTAACCTTTTGGATGAAGCAGGGATATGACAAAAAATCCGCCGAAATTTATCGGGCGGCGTTTCTTGAAAGTTATCAAACGGAATATGATATCAATGATTTTTACAAAGCAGAACCCGTGCTTCATGCACGAATCAGCCTGAACAGCCTTAATTATTTTGTTAATAAACCCCAAGAAAATGCAATTAAACGACTGCTAAAAGACTCATTTGAAAAGTGCGGAATAAAGGGGTTTACCGTATTTGTGCCTGATTGTCGCTACGTATCATAAGCCTCCAAAACAGCCACAGCATCAAGAATTGCCTTCTTTAAATCATCATGATGAGACTGACGCGCCCATAATTTATCTGTGGGAATATTAGAACCATTCACCGAAACCGCAGTATCGTCCAACAAACCCTGTGCCTTCGCGATGAGATACGCAAGCATATCACGGGGGGACGCACTGCTTATTTGTCCATTTCCTGTCACGATTTCAAGCATACTAAAACACGTGTCGGTGTCGCTTTCGCCGCTCATTGCTATAATGCCTTCTACCGCAATCTCCGTCGCAGAGCTTAAAACCGCACCCGGCTCAACGCGGAAGCGAATGGTTGCGAGAACACCGGTTTCGTATATATTGTCAAAATCCGAAGCCTCGAAGGTCAGACTCAACGGCTGTTCGGCAGATAAGGGAAAAGCCGGTTGCATCGGTAAGGGTATCAGCGTTCCGGGCGTGACGCTAACTGCCGTTAAAATGTCTCTGTCATAATCCACATCTAATTGTAAACCGATTAACCCCGGATTATTTTCCAAGTTTAAAGCAACATCTACATAAGTTCCGGGAACTCCAGCCGCAACATCTTCGGCTGTAACCCGAACCGTGCCGTCATCGCCTTCAATAGTCACGGTTCCGTTTACCGTGTGTACATCATGATATTTGACATGCGGGTATTCGTCCAGCATAGAGGCGGCAAAAACATCCAGGTTTATTTCGGTTGTACCGGCAAACGCGTTCGGATTAATTTCAAATCGAATCGTTACGAGCATACCTGTTTCGGAAGTGTTGATAGTTTCCTCCGATTCAAAAAAGAACCACATTGGTTGCTCGCCCGGAGGAGTGGGGAGATAAGGCGAATCCAGCGTTATCAAAAATGCCCCGGGGCTCGTGCTGACAGCCGTTAAAAGCGCGCTGTCAAAATCAACATTAAGTCCTATTTGAGCTATGCCCGGGTTTTCACTCAGATAAATCTGTACGTCAACAAAGTCGCCTGCCTTTCCGCAAGTATCAACAGCCGAAACCTGAACCGCAGGCGCGTCATCAGATATTGTAATACCTAAAACCGACGGTTGAGGCCCAAGATAAACATTGTGACCCGCGATAAACCGCCTGAGCCAAATAATATCGGCAAGATTGATATTCCCGTCATAATACACATCCGCTACGTCGCGGATAAATAAAGACATCGTTCCGTTGTTGTCAACCCAAATATTGCCGTTAATATGCTTTAAATGCCGCGCAATATATCGCCTTAGAAGCAAAACATCTTCAAAATCAATCAAATCCCTGCCGGTAACATCGCCGAACCTCGGCAGTCCTTCAAATGCCGTAAAGAACGCGATGGCAAGATTTTGCTCAAAACTCACATTGGTAAGCGGCGGCGTAAAAGAAAACCCCGGCGAATGTGGTATAACCATATCCGTCCCACCGTCGGAATCAAAGAATCCATGCCACCATCCGGGAGAATCCATAAGCGGCATAAGCTCCGTCTCCCCCATCCTGACTGTTATATCGGGCGGCGGCGGATTCGGCAAATTTTCCAAGCGAACCAAAGCGACGCGTTGCCGTTCGGTGCCGACTATGAAATCTGTTATGTTCACCTCGCGTCCGTGGGTTGTTAACGAAATCGGGTCTGATATTATAGCGGTACGCCCCGCCCCAGTAACTACAAGGCGGTACGTGCCGTTCGTCAATTGCGTGAACCAATAAACGCCGAAGCTGTTCGTTGTAATATCTCTTCTTTCACCTGTACTCATATTGACCAACGTGACATTCGCACCGAAAACCACGTCTCCGTCCTCTTCTTCCCGTACGACACCGGCGATTGAGCCGGTTGGAATATTCACCGATAGTCTCGCCCGAATTTCGGAGGTGCCGGTACCGACGGGAGCGGTGCCGCCGGTTGAACTTGCGGATATGGTAAATATCGATTCGTACGTTCCGGGAGCAAGCCCGGGTATATAGCTCAGTTCAAACCTCCTTCTCTCAAACCGCGCGAATGGGGTTCTCCAATTGTCTTCCGGTGTAAATATCCAGTTCGAGTCATACGGCAACTCATCCATTATCACGGTTGCTTCACTCATATTTGTTACTATCACTGTTTGCGAAGAAGACTGCGTTCTCCCAACAAAAGAAGTGAAATTCAACTGGTTCGGTCCCGCGGATATATTCACTACCGTTGGCGCAATCTGCGCTGTAAATTTGACAAACCCAAGCCGGCTTGCTCCGTAGTTTGCATCGGTTATTTGAACGGACGCGGGAGAAAACGTTAGCCCCTGCGAAGCCGCCGCCAAATTTCCCACGCCGCCGGTTATGCTATTATCCCCGGTTCCGGAAATCGTCCAAACAATTCCGCCGACATGGGTTAAACCTAAATTCCCAAGCCTGACTTGAATGTTTGCGGGAAAAGGATTCAGCCCGTCAATCGTTACAACAAGCAAACGCCTGTTTCCTGTTTGAAAAAGTGTTTCATGAACTATATGCGAATTATTATTTACATCAATCCGTCTTGAAACTCTCGGGTTGCGCCCTGCCATGTGAAAAATAAATACATACGACCCGTTCGGCACATGTGTAAAGAAATAACTGCCATCCGCGTTGGTTGTGGTGTCAACTCTTTCGCCTGTCTCCAAATTCAACCTCGATACGGTTGCGCCGCCGATTCCATTTGCGTCAACGCTTGCGCGTAATGTGCCGGTGATTGTATTTCCGACTGCTGACGGTGTACCGACCCGAACACTCATAGTGTCGGAACGGAAACTCAATGTGCTTATGTTAATGCCAGTCGGAACATTTCTGATACCAGTTTCCTGAAGATATCCAACACTCCTGAGTGCGTAAAAATTTGAATTCGGGTTGGTTGCGGGTCCGAAATGGAAATTTCCGCCAACACGAAAGAAAGCATCATGTCCTGTATATGTTGGATGCGACCCCGTATCAAGAAAATTCGACCCGTCGGCTTCTACTAAGCCAACCAATTTCCGGTGAGGGTTGTCGTTTGGGCTATGATGGTCACGCATACTCATATCTACGTGGTAAACCAGTATTCCGCCTTGGTACGGCATCCATCGTTGCATCCCTCTATCCCATCCGCTTGTGGTTTGCCTGTTTTCGACAAGGAAATATTGCTGTGGGTCTGTTGGATGGGTAACTTTCAGCACACGGAACCCGGCAGAGTTGCTTGCCAAAGAGTATAAATTGCCCTGCCAAGCCCCGGTGGCAGGAATTGATACAGGTGTCACATAGCCGAGTTGATATTTTGGCCACGCACTCAGCCCCACCGGGAAATGCCCTTCGAGTTCACCCGTCAGTGCTCCCCAAGAACCATCAGCCATCAGGCAAAACGCACCAAGCCCCGCAGACGGAGGTATGCCGGACTGATTATACGCATACAAATCCGGCAGACCAAGGGTATGCCCCAATTCATGAGCGGGGAGCCCTATTCCCATTTGGGTATTGCCGCTCATCTCACCATGTGTTGCATAGCGTCGCAAACCGTGTGCCGCCGTGCCGCCAATCGCCCACGGATGAAACGCCCACGCATGACCCCAAACTTGCCCGCCGCCGGCCCCGCGCCCCCCGGAAGCCTCGTTCCCCGCCACAATTGCGTAGACATGCAGGTCGTCTTGCGAAAGGCGAAAATCAAACGTCGCGCTTGGCTGTTCGTGAATTGCCCTAAGTGCCAATGACACCATAGCGGCTACATGTTCATCATTGCGGGGAACATTCGCCCATGTAGGAATAGGGTGGTTCATATTAAAGCGCACCCGAACCACGCCTTGATGCACGCTTGGGGAAATGGTTACACTTACGCCGTTTCTCGCCCAAGTCACATGTTCGGCAGGCCATGTATTTGCGGGAAGTGCTACAGTTCTGCTGAAACCGGATGAAATGGTGTTGGTTGTCGGCGCGGGTATAAAAACATTCTGCCCTCTGGACATATCCCGCCAAAAGTTGACTACGCTTACCGCGCCGGGCGCAGTGCTGAAATAAGATGTGTGATGGTGCAGGTCGGTTCGGGACATTTGCACATTGTTGAACTCGATTAGCAACAGTAGTATCCTTTGGTTGGTTGCCATTGCCGGCACCGCCATCGGAAATAATTCATTTTCGTTTTCGCTATTTACAGGCGGGGCGAGTAGCGTGTGGTCAAACCGCTCCACCTGCTCCAAAAGCGGCAATAAATCTTGTGGCATCAGCCTTGCGTACAGCGCGACAACCCCTTCGTCGGAGCCTACGGTCAAACCGGAAGGCACAATGCGTCCGTTTTCAATGCCGGCATAATGCCAATTCTCGCCGGTGTCATCGAAGGCTATTACGTAGCCTGCTTCGTCCTCCGCCCAACTGAACCGCGAATCCCCACGGAGTAGTATGGTAATTTCCGTTCCGTCGGACTGTGTAACCTCAAACGGAAACGGATAGGCAGTACACGCATAGCTTGTTACGTTGAACACAGGAATCATCAGCAAAATAAAAAAGCCCGCTAAAAAATATTTGCGTGCGAACTTTATGGAAAAAAAATTATTTAATTTTATCAAAATATGCCCCCTCCTCATTTACAGGCATAAGTGTAACACTATCCGTGTGGTTTATCAATACGGACTTGTGGAGGGAACCATTACAACCCGGTAAGCATTTTTTGTGAAATGCTTACCGGGTTTTTTGATTTTATTTTTCTTTACCGGATAACAAACTTCCGTAACTCAATTTTAAATCATTTTATGGAACAATATAAATTCGCCCAACTTCCCATCTTGGGCTGTTACTCTCACGAACCCCGGAAAAAGTTATGTTTAATTCATTTCCGTTTGCGTCTGTGGGCATACTAAAATGTTGTTGCGCGTTCCTGAACGCAACCATAATCGGGTCGGAAACTCCGGCGGCGGCATCATCGCGCACCCTGAAAGTAAAATTAAACAACGCGCCGTTTCCGTAAAAATTATCAAATAATCTTCCCCAACCCACAAGCACATTGCCCGTAAACGGGTTTTCAAATGAAGGATTTTCACGCGGTGGGAAAGTCCCTATTTGAACCGGAGGCATAAATCCTGTCATAAAACCCGTTTGCAGATAATACGTAAAACCTACAATTTCCAAACCATCGGGAACGGTGAGCATTAGTGGCATTGACGCAAACCCGGTGTTGTTCTCCAGCACAAAACTTACATCGAAAGTTGTGTTGCGCGCAAAATTGTTATAAAAGGAGGTTTCTGCGGTTGCATCGTAAACGTTTTGCGCATTGTTAATTGCCGTTCTGAAAGGATTAAACACAGCGGTTGTCGCCCACCATCTATCTACAGACACGCCCTCGCCGTTCGGTGCTTCTATCGTTTCGATACGAAGCCTTTCCGCCAATTCGATGAGTTCCCCTAAATTGCGCCGAAGACTGCAGTGAAATCTTTCGCCGTCTATTAACGCTCTAAGCGTGACCTCCGGTTTCTCGCCGGCAAATACACTTGAAACAGGAATAAACGCAAAAATTATTATAAACAATAAGCAAAATCTAATTTTCATACATATCTCCTTCTAACTTAGCCCAACAATTGCCCTAACAATGTTTGTGAAAATTTGAGCAACCTCGGCGCGTGTTGCAATTCCCTGCGGATTATACAAATTGTCGCCTATTCCGTTTATTATGGCATGTCTGCGCATAGCGGAAATAGCGTCCCGTGCCCAATACGACGCTTGATTTATATCATAAAACAACGGAACATCATTATCAACCAACGGAAAATCCCTAATCGCAAGATAATTTGCGAAAATTACAGCCATTTCCTCACGGGTAATATAATCATACGGGCGGAATTCATTCGGATTTCCAAGAATCCCTTCCGAAAAAGCCCACGCTATTGACGGCCCGTACCACATTTCAATATTGACATCGGAAAAAGGCGAAACATCGAATAAATCTGAATCTATTCCGTCAAGCCTTGAAAGGACCGCAACAAACATACCTCTGGTCATTGTCATTTGCGGCGCAAACAAACTGTTGCCGATGCCGGAAAAAAGTTCCCGCGAAGCTACAAAACTGACCGCTCTGTGATACCAAACGTCCGTCGAAACATCATAAAAACTAATTTCATTTGATGAAATCATATACAACTCATTCGTTAACCCAAGCATCCGTAAAGACAAATTCGTTTCATCATAAAGACTCGGAATTACAAGTTGAACTATGCCATCTTCGCTAATGCTATACGCAACAATTGTTTCCGGCAAAATCCACGGCATCCGCTCAAAAGGGATTGCCATAAGCTCAATCGTACCGGGAATTTCACTTTCCGTTACAAAAACAATATTATCCGCCACCACATTTTTAATTTCTGGCGGCAACTCGGGAACATTTACAACCTGCGGCGTAATTACCGGCCACTCTTCTGTTTTGCGCCGCGAAACTTCGCTTTGCGGAGGAGGCGTAGGTATTATGTCCCGCACAATATCTTCAATATCAATATCTGTGTCGGGAAGTTTAATATCTTCATCTTCATCTTCGTCTTCGTCCTCAATTAAAACCTCCTCAACTCCTGAAACATAAACACCGCCTTGCACAACCGAAACATCTAAAGATGTATATCTACTGTTATTCACTTCCGCGCTTACCTCAACAAAAGCGAACCCTCCGGGCGCGTTATCTAAAACATCAAACTCAATATTCAATAAAACCCCAACTGCTGCATTATCTCGAGGTTCAAGCCAAGCGACACGGAAAGGATTATTCCTAAATGTAGATTCGTCAACTCCAAAATAATTAGACCTGTTGAGTGTCGTACCCGGAACAACCGAATCAATACCGTCCATGCGCAATCTTGAAGAATCATATTCAACAGCCAAGAGCATACCCGTCAAACCCGGGTTAGTATCAAGCGCGATTGTCACAACAACACTTTCACCCTGCCGTGCAACAACCTGTCCAACAACCAAATCTACTCCCTGCGCGGCAAACACACTGGTAGCAGACGCAAAAAAAAGGCACAAAATAAAACCCACAAATCCATGTCGCTTCAAATTCATACCTTCTTTCATATAAAGACCGGAATACCTTGGGGACAAAAGCCCCAAGGTATTCCCTTCATTTTATCTAACTACATGCACAAAGCTTTTCATAAAATCCAAATAAATACCGTTGAAGACGTGTAGCATCCGCAAGTGTCACTATACCGTCACAGTTTGTGTCTGAGGCGCGTCTGTCAATAGCCGGAACATTATGCCCCACTAAATAACGTGCAATGTTTGTAACATCTGCGCCATCTACAACCCCGTCACCGTTTGCGTCGCCCAAAATGAAATCCTGTACACGAACCGAACCCGAAGAATATTCGAAGAACGCAAGCGGACCGCTTACACTGGTAGGATAACTGGGGTCTCCAGTTTGATTCACAAACGTAACCGTAACTGGATATACGCCAAGCGGGGTATTCTCTGCCACTTTAAAGGTTAAAGAGAATATAGTACCGTCCCATCTGATATTTTGGTGGTGCATCCAACCTGCGTTTATTTGTCTTAAAGCACCCAAACCGCCCGCCGGTGTTTCAATTCCAATAAAGTGCGGCGCGAAATCTCCATACGTTTCATAACCCACTAAAGTAAGACTTTCATGGAAATCAACTCTAAATTGAAGATGATCAATACCAGGGTTATTATTCAAACGGAAACCTACTGTAACCTCTCCGCCCGGGCTTGCGAATGTATTACCAACGGTAAAAGTTGTGACAACGGGTATAGCTTCACCGATTTCTATTTCAATTTCCTCATGAGATACACCGGAGGAACTTGTAGCGATAATGGTAACATTGAAAACGCCTTCCTCAAGGGGTATGCCGTGAAGATGTCCCGCAGGGGTTATGATAAGACCATCCGGTAAGCCCGTTGCAGACCATGTCGGCACGGGAATCCCGGTAGCCAAGAAGCGGAAGCCGCCACCGTCAACTCCGTATGGTGTACCCATCGACCCGTTTGGCGCGTTATATCTTGTTATTCTGGGGGCTCCGTCGCTTAACACTTCAAATCTTATGGGGATAGACGAAGCAACCTCATCATTAAACACGGTTACAATCGCGTTATGAACCCCAGCCGGTGTTGCCATTGCCCTTGGTGATACAGGGATATTAACTTTTCCGTGAATGTCAATCGAAGGAATGTTAAGCATTTGCACATTTGTTGTAGAAAGCGCAGAAAGCGTAAATCTTTCGGTTGTCGTGTTCAAAATCCTAACAGTCAACGGCCCCGTCGGTTTCGACCCGGTATTTGAAATTTCAATGTTGACGGGCGAAAGTGCCACAGCTGTAAAGCCCGATACCACAGACGGGAAATCAATGCCCGATGGATTTAGCCTAATGTTGTAATCCAGAACCGGCTCCGGCAGAACCGTAAAACTTATTTGGATACTACGCGTATCAATATTTGTCCCCGTTACGGTAAGTGTTGCGGTATGCGTTCCGACTGGAAGCCCGAGAACAGGCATTACCGTTACGCTCGCGTTTCCGCCAACATTAAGATTTGTTAAGTTGTGCGGTAAAGTCGGCGTTGCCGTAAAGTTTGAGGCACCCGCACCCTCAAGAGCTATCGTCAACGGACCGGTAGGTTGTGTACCTGAATTACTTATTGTAATGGTACTTGCGTTTTGCACAGTGTATCCAAAAAACGCATTTTGTAGCGTGACACCACCGGCAGGGGCTATGCTAACGGCAAAAGGCAAGCCGTCTATCCAAATCATGGCTCCTACACTAAGCGGAATATCTGTTTGTGTTGTTGCTCTAACCCAAACAGGTCCGGCTATCGCAGTGGCGTGTACATTTATAAGACCGCTGTTGGTTATACTTACTCCCTCGCGAGTTCCGTCTATTGTCCAAATTACCGGAACACCGCTCATTGCATCTCCGTGCTGATTAAAAATCTCAGCAGTTAACTGACTGTTATTGCCGGGCGACATCGAAGACGGAGCAGTTAATCGAATATCTACCGGAACGGATGCTCCCATCGGTACGGCGGGCAACCCTTGCCAAGTTGGCGTTGACCAGCCTGTTGTACCAAAAAGATATCTTATGGTGAAATCTTCGGGATAATGCGCCCTCACGAAAGAGTTGGTCCCCAATGTCGGCGCGGCACCTAAGAAAGTTACAACTTTAAGGTTCCCGGCAAACTCGAAAGCATTGTTTCCGATGCTAGTTACACCGGTTCCCAATGAAACGGAAGAAATCCCGGAACCTGCGAACATCCCCGGAGGAATAGCAGTTAAGTTTTTTCCGACTATTGCAACATCAAGGGAATTTGCAAACTGCCCCACACCGAGCGGTTGCCCGCCGAAAGTTCTGTCAACCGGATTGTTTCCGCTGCGAATTACCGAAACGCTGTCAGGAATCCTAAGAACACCTGTCAATGAAACGGCATTGCTGAATGCGCCCATTCCGATTTCATCAAGCCCATCGTTTAGCACAAGATTTACTAAACCTCTCGCACCGGTAAAAGCGTGATTATCTATAATCCTCATTGATGACGGTAAAGTTAAACTTTCCAAGCCGGAATTGTATCTGAACGCATCAACACCAATGTAATTAACCGGTCCCCACGTAATTTCCGCAAGCGGAGACGGGTTCGCGGCACTTACACCTCTAAACGCTCCCGCTTCAATTCTTTCAACGCCACGAAGATTTACGCTTTCAAGCGAGGTTGCGCCCCAAAATGTTCCCGGCTGAACAGTCCTTAATCCCGCGCCGACATCCAATGCCGTAAGTGCGGTTGCGTTACCGAAGGCTCTGTTATCCGGTGCACTGTTAGCGGTTGGTAAACCTGTGTTGGTTCCGCTATTTATCGTGATTACACTGTTGGGAATTACCAAATGCCAAGGCCCTTCCGGGTCATCTGTTTTCGGCTGCCCCCTTAGGCTTGTTGCGTTTCTGAACGCACCATGTCCTATTGTGGTTAAGCCGTTGTTTAACTCAAGCCTCTCTAAATGAGCGGCATCTGCGAACGCGTTATTGCCTAAAGTCAGCATTGTTGGCGGCAGTTTAAGCGTAGTAATTCCGCTGTTTGCAAACGCGTTTGCACCAATGCCGGTAATCCTGTCACCCCATGTTATATTGTCAAGTCTTCCGCTTCTGTTAAACGCGAATTCGCCGATGGTTATTACATTCGCAAGGTTAAGATTTTGTAAATTTGTCGCACCATAGAAAGCCCCCGGCGGAATATCAAGTATGTTTGCGCCAATCGTAACATGCGTGAGGGCGGAAGCGTTTCCGAAAGTTCTGTTTCCCGAAGAGTTCATACTATTAAACGTCATCACTGAATTGGGTATTGTTAACTGTTCCAATCTTGACGCGCCGTAGAAAGCACCGGTATCTATTGTTATAAGACCATTGTTAAGGTTAAGAACCCTTATACCGGAAGCACCGCGGAATGCAGCGGGACCTATTGTTCTTAAAGTTGGCGGGAAGGTAATACTGGAATGATTTTCGTGGTTGAGACTTCCCATATTTAAGAACGCTTGCTCTCCGATTGTGTCAAGCATCGCACCCCATGAAATATTATGAAGCCTTACAGCACCCGAAAACGCGCTGTGTCCGATAGTTCTGACATTGTTACCGATATGCAGTGACAGCAGGTTTGGCGCGTCAAAAAACGTACCCGGATGTATATCAGTCAAACTGTTGCCCAGCCGCACCGCCGTAAGCGCGGTGTTATTACCGAATGTCCTTCTTGCCGGCTCATTCGCGCTGTATATATTTACAACAGTATTCGGTATTACCAAATGCCAATCTCCGGTTCTGTCGTTCGGGTCTACCGGTTGACCTCTTAATTGTGCCGCATTTCTAAACGCACCATGACCTATTCTGTCCAAGCCTTGATTCAGAACAAGTTCAACAAGCCCGCTTGCATCCGCAAAAGCGAAGTCGTGTATTCTTCTCAAAGTATCCGGGAAAACAATTCCACCGGAGATTCTGCTGCCGGCAAACGCGTTGTCGTGAATATGCGTAATGAAAGGTCCCCACGTAATGTTGTCAAGAATAGGTGCGTTCTCGAAGGCGAAAGCACCGATAACCGAAACCCGCCCAAGGTCAACGGATCTTAACGACGCCGCATTACGGAACGTTCCCGGACGAACATGGTCCAGCTGCGGCCCGATGGGATGAGTATTGTTTCCGATTTTTACGGATGTCAACGCGGTAGCACCGCCGAATGTCCAGTCCGCCGCTTCGCCAAGAGTTGATACGGGAACACCCGGTACCGGTACGCCCAAAACATCATTCGCACCGAAATCGCCACCGCTGTAAATACGCGTAACGCTGTCGGGGATTACAAGTTCCTGCAACGCGGCCACATTGTTAAACGCACCGCGATGTATGGTAGTCAAGCGATCGTTAAGGCGCAAATATCTCATTTGACTTGCGTTTCGGAACGCACGTTGCCTTATGCTATAAAGAGTCGGGGAATTTTCTGCAAAATCAATGCCCCCTTCACCATTGCCGCCTATATGCCTTGCATTATAAAAAGCACGCGGCCCGATAATTTCAAGTCTCTCACTCCATGTAATGTCGATGTTATCGCTTGTGAATCCTTCCCAGAACTCAAATGCGGAATCACCGATAATTCTTACATTTCCAAGGTCAAGTTTAACCAGCTCTCTAGCATCGTAAAATGTACCGGGTTCTATAACTTCCAAGCCCGTGCCTATTGTTATTGTATGAAGTGAATGGTTCCGGCCAAATGCATAAGATTCAAGAATCGGACCGGTTGCCGGGGGTGGAGTTGTACCGCCTCCCTGTCTGTCATAACTTATAGCGTTCGGAGTTGTCCAGTTATCAGGAACTGTGTGGTTTGGGGAGGTTGGGTGCCGATGGATGCGTGCGCGATGAGTCAAACAAGATGGCAAAGGACGATTGGGACGGTCAAAAGGACATTGGTGATTGGTTGGATGACTGGTGGGCGGAGTGGTAAACGTACCATGAATGGTGTTATGAACAACGGGAGTATATCCGCTGCGAATTCTTGTTACGCTGTTTGGTATTGTAACCGTGTAAAGACCTGCGTAGAAGAATGCTCCCCTGCCAATGTCTCGTAAGCCTTCGGGTAACTCTATGTGCCTAAGTTGTGTAGCGGCGAAAAACGCCCTATCGTAAATTGTGTGTATATTTCCGGATTCGGGTAAATAAACCCTGTTCAAGCTTACATTGGCCTCAAATGCGCCGCGTATATGCGGTGCAACGGGAATTTGTTGATACCCGATAGCAGTGAAAGCGAGTGAATTGGGCTCTTGGCTTACACGTTCGGGAATGCGCAATTCATCGAGTATAGGCCCCGGCACATGTAGATACCGAGTTATTGTTGCACCAACGTTACGATAAATAGTCCACAGTAACCTTCCGCAACATGTACATACATTATTGATTTGCGGGAGTGGATTGCCTACTATCGGAGCATCGGAACGAAAAGCCTCCGGGTGTATAAATGCGTCGCCTTCATATGCGCCCGGGTTCCAAGTGATACTTCTAAGGCTTCCGATATTATTTTCTCCGGTTGGCAATCCGGCGTTATGAAACGCACGATTTCGAATATCATTTACGCTGCCGAGGTGTAACGTTTCAAGACTAAGAGAATTGTAAAATAAACCGGGTTCAATTATCCGCAAACCCGTGCCGATATGAATTTCTTTGAGGAAGGGGTTAAAACCAAAGGACATATGCCATCTGACAGCAAGTTGCGCCGATGTCGGAGGTGATGATTCGAGGGTTAATTCGCTTCCAAAGCGCGTAAAGGGGTGTGTGCCGGTGGCGTTGGTTATTGCTCCGTTGGTTCCGCTTATAATTCTGGTTACGCTGTCCGGAATTTTAAGTTCTGTAATGGGTGCGCCAAAGAAAGCTCCCCTGTGAATTTCTACAAGTCCCTCATTAAGGGTTAAGGTTGATATACCCCTTCCCTCGACTGCAAAGTTTCCGGGAACACGGAACGCTCTTTCACCAATAACACGAACATTACCGGGTATTGTAATCGTCGTAAGACCGGGTGTGTCGTAAAATATGCCCGGCTCCAGTCTGTCTAAGCCCGTACCTATGGTAACGCTTGTAAGGTGCGGGTTATGCCCGAAAGAGCGATGCCAGCGGTTATTAATATCAGTAGCCGATGGAGGTATTGCTTCATTATTAAGCATTGTTCCGTGAGGTGGTGTCTGCGTACCTTGATTAAGCGCGTCAGAGCCGCTTGCAATTCTGGTTATACTGTTCGGGATTACAAGCTCCGCGATAGGAACTCCAAAGAACGCACCCCGATGAATTTGTTGTATTCCTTGTGCCAAGTTTAAAGGAATTGTTTGGAGCGGGAGGTTCGCCTCGTTCCTCGCTAAAGAACCAGCCATCCAGAACGCTCTATCACCAACAATTTGAACATTGCCGGGTACTGTAATCGAAGTAAGACCGGTTGCTTCATAGAATATGCCCGGCTCCAGTCTGTTCAAGCCCGTGCCAATGGTGATGCTTCTAAGGAAGGGATTATCTCCGAACGTTCTGTCCGACGTTGTCCCGCCAAGGTCAATCCCAAAAGCGGACGAAGCGGTAGACAACGGGGGTGGAGCAACAGCACCCGCACCACTTGCGATTCTGGTTACGGTGTTAGGGATTGTAATCGACGTGAGGTTGGTTCTGTAGAACGCGCCTCTGCCGATGGTTTGCAAACCGTGATTTAGAGTAATAGAAGTCAATGCAGACCTTTGACCGGGAGCGGTTGTACCCGCAAATGCGTGGTCGCCGATATAAATTACGCTCGAGGGTAAAACAATATTAGGTATACTTGTATTTCTGAAAGCCCCGGCACCAATTGCGATAACGGGAATCCCTGACACTGTCCCCGGGATTGATAACGCTGGGCATAAACAAAAGCCCTGAACGCTGTGGTTGGCTATCGTGGCAACGGCAGTGAGCTGACCCGGATTTGCGACAGAAATGCCAACCCGAACTGCACCGCATGAGCAAATCGGGATGTCTGCGGTCGGCAGTGCTGTAATGCCTCCGAAATTAATCGACAAATTTACAGTCTCACCTTGGCGGGTAACAGGCACAACAGCCGAACCGGGGTTGGCTGTATGAGCGGGAGGGCGTGTACCGGTTACTGTTATTACGTCGCCCGAAACGCTTGCGCTAACCCAAGTAGGTAAAGCAGTTGTATTAATGCTAACAGTTCCCGTGGCGGTTCCCCCTACTGTAACGGTTGCCGCAGGATTTGCGTCATTTATTGTAACTGAGACGGGATCAAATATAATAGTGATTTCTTCCATCGGGACAACTGTATCGGAATCATCGTGAGCCGGGTAGTTGCTATCGGTTGATGCGTCTGAATCCGGTTCATCGCATACGCTGTCTTCCGGTGAGTAACCACATTCGGGTTCTTCGTAACCATCCGATGCATAGGATTCATCGCCGATTTGATATGATTCATCTTCTTCCGGCGTGTAGATTTCAAACATTTCCGGTTGCACCGGTTCTTCTTCATCGGCAAAAACGCCCAACGGTGTGATGGTGATTGAGGAAAACACCATTAACAGGCTGACAAAAAAAGCCAATGATTTGCAAAATAATTTCCTTTTCACTTAGCAACTCCCCTTCTTCCTTTATATAGTAGAGACTTTGGCGTGTGACCCGTGATAAATATGTATCCCCACGCACACCGCCATGAAGTAAGCACCTACACTTTCCATTATCTAATATACACGCAGTTAAAGTTGATGTCAACGCAATATTACCGTAGTACAGCATTTTACAAATATGTCCATAACAAATAATTACATGGATTGTCATTAAATGGCACAATGTGGCAAAAAGAGAATAAGGTATAAATCAAACCTTCGTTAATCTAAAAACCAGCCATTTCATATATTGAGTGGCTGGTTTTTCATTTGATTTTATTTTTTCTTTACCGGATAACAAACCTCCGTAACCCAATTTTCCGGGTTAGGGTCGTGTCCGGGGCTTACATGATAAATGCTGAACATAACGCCGTCGAAATCGTAATTGTTAGCCGTTACCCATGCCGCGATTGCTTCAAATGCACCGTTGTGATTTTCATACGGGCCTTTGACAATGCACGATGCTACGGTTATCGGCGGGACCGTTTTAAAGCGTACATTTTCCGTATCTTTGTAACTGCCGATAACCGACGTTTGAATTTCAACATCAACATCGCTTTCCGTGTATCCCTCGTTGTGATAAATTCCGACGGGGAAACAAGGGGTGCTGGTTTGCATATTCAAAGAAGCTGTTTCTTTGTAAAGCTGTCCCCAAAGCATTCCTTCGTCACTGTAAGAAGGAATTATTTTTCTCAGGCTTGCAACATATCTTTCAGGTATATCCTTTACCATAACCGCATAATTCATAAAATCATCTCCTATTCGTTTTAATGCGTTTTCAAGAAGCCTCAATCGTTTTTCCGCTTCTTCCGCTTCTTGTTTCATGTGACTGTGCTGAATTTTCAGATAATTTCGCAAACTGTCTGTATCTCCGTAAGTATTCAGAATATCCTTTATTACCGACAAACCAAACCCCATATCTTTAAGGGATTGAATTTTACTTGCCGTTGATAACTGCTCCGCGCCATAATAACGATACGATGTGAACTCATCCACATGAATAGGAACAAGAAGCCCTATTTCGTTATAATGCCTTAACATACGGATACTAACCTTCGACAGCTTTGAAAAATCACCTATTTTAATCATTTTGCATCAACTCCATACCGGTATGTTTTATAGTTTAAACTATAACATAATGAGAGAGTCAACCCCTTTTTCAACAAAAAAATAGACAGGCACGTTGCCTGTCCGTTTTCGTTATATCATTGTGAATTCTTAAAACCATCTCCCCTACCCTATTTGTTCAACTTAAAGAACGCGACTTTTTCCCTTAGCAATTCTGCTTGGCTGTTAAGTTCTTCGGAAGCGGCGGCGGATTCCTGCGCCGTGGCAGAATTATCTGTAACAACCCTGTTAATTTCGTCAACACTGGAGTTTACTGCAGAGATTGAATTCAACTGCTCTGCGGAGAGAGCGGCAATTTGCGAAACCCAAGTTGAGATTTCGGTTATATTGTCACCGATTGCTTTGAATGACTGCACAACTTCCCCTGCGGCTTTTAAGCCGTTTTCAACGTTAAGTGTAGATTCTGCAATACGCTCGGTTGTCTCATTTGCGGATTTTTGGCTTCTTCCCGCCAAAGAACGTACTTCGTCGGCAACAACGGAAAAGCCCTTGCCGTGTTCGCCCGCCCGCGCGGATTCCACTGATGCGTTAAGTGCAAGCAAATTCGTTTGGAAAGCGATACTTGTAATCACGCTGATAGTTTTAGCTATATTTTCACTGGAACTTTTTATTTTATTCATTGTTTCCGCCATAAAGTTTACGGCATCGCCGCCCTGCATAGCTTGTTCACGGGAATGCTTGGTGCTTATGTCTGCGGAGGCGGCGTTGGAACTTGCCTGCGTTGCCTTTTCGTGAATGGAGGATAGAGCGCTGCTTAAATCGTGAATTGCCGCGGTTTGCTTATTTGAGCCGTCCGCAAGATGCGCCGCGCTTAAAGCGATTTGTTCCGCGCCCGTAACAACTTGCTCCGTTGCGCAATGAATTTCCATTATTGTCGCGTTAAGCGATTTTAAAATAGAAAGAATCGCAGATTTAATCGGCGCGTAAGAACCCTTGAATTCACGCTTTACTGTAGTAGTCATATCGCCCTGCGCCATCTGTTCCAAAACATTTTTCATCTCGTCAAGGTTTTCCCACATACCGCCGTTTGTCATGTTCATCTTGCTCACAATCGCGCCGAACAGCCCGGGATATTCTTCCCAAATGGGAGTAAAATCGCCGCTGTCAATTTGGATAATATATTTATCGATACGCAAAAGCCGTTCTTCAACCGCTGAATTCATAGAGTTAAGACTTTTAATTAGTTCAGCCCAATCGCCGCTTAATTTTCCCGCGTTCGGTTTTGCGTCAAAACTTCCCGCTTCGACGCTTTTAACAACTGAAACGGACGCTTCGCAAACTCCCTTCAAGTTTGTGGCAAGCGTGCGAAGTGATTCATCGTTTGTTTGCACATTAAAATCGCCGTTTAAGATTTTTTTAACGACATCCGAATTTTCCGCCGCGATTCTTTCCATGCGAGCGGTTTCTTTTTTCGCATTCTCAACTTCCTTTGTTAATCTTTGAATCTCCTGAGTTTTATCCGAAACAGAAACTTCCAACTCCCTGATATAAGCCCCTTTTGTAAAAATACCTATCATAATAAAACCCCTTCGTTTAAGATTTATTTTCTCACTGTAACAATTGAAGTATCGCTTCCGGCATTTGATTGGCTTGTGCCATCATTGAAATTCCGGCTTGTTGTAAAACTTGGGCTTGGGTAAAGCGCATAATTTCTTTTGCCATATCCGTGTCTCGTATGCGGGATTCTGCTTCTGACAGGTTTTCGCTTGAAATATCCACGCTTTGGCGGGAGAATTCAAGACGGTTTTGCACCGCACCAAGCTGTGCGCGTTGAGCGTTTACTATGCCTTCGGCAATATCAATGATTTTTAGCTGTTCGGAAATTGGAATTCCGTTTGATTCGCGGACATCTATCAGCAATGATAAATCGGTGCGCCCGCCGCCAAGTATGCCCGTATGAATTCCTTTTAATTGTAAAATCGTTCCTTGTGTGGCGTTTGCGCCTATTTGAAACCACATGGCGTTATTTTCAAGATTGACTGTTCCGAATGCCCCCAACCCCTTATCCAAAAGATTTTCCAGCCTTGCTACAAAACCATAGTCCGGTATTTCAAAGGGGGTTTCGCTGGCGGCTTCTGCTTCTGCCAAAGACCTACGAAGAGCGTAGTTGGCTTCACCTGACCAATAGCGTGCAGCCTCCGCGGCTCCGTCTGTACCGGGCGCTCTCCACGTCCCGGCCGGCAAGGTGGGGTGTACCGGTCCCGGCAATCCTCCCATAGAGAAAGCATTAAGGGCGTTTTGAGCATCTACAAGAGCCTGAACAACGGGAGCATAATCAGGGGCGACGTGAACATTAAAAGGATACGGAGGTATGATGGGTACTCCGTGAGCAGGGACGGCAGGAAAAGAAGGTATGGGAGGTACATCAATAGGGAAAGGAGGTACGGGAGGACCGCCGGGAGGGAAAGGGGGCGCGCCGGCGGCAGGGTTAGAATTTATAAGAGCGGAAATTGCTTCATATTCGTTGGCTTCCACTGCGACGTTGGCGGCAGTGAGGGCGGCGCGCAGAACGGCATCCGCTTGGTCTCGGGCACCCAGTGCGACCCTATAAGCGTTATCATTGACAATGTTGCGGGTAGTGGCAACACCGCGGACATAAGAAAGGGCATTGTTTACAAAAGTACTGATAGAATTATTTAAAACTAAATGAGCGGTAGTTAAGGCATTTTGGGCGGTTACTACAGCACTTTGGGCGGCATTAAACGCACTTCGGGCGTCGTTTAAAACATCATCTGCATCAAGCACATCCATCATGGCATTGCTCCTAGCTGTTTCGGCGGCAGCTTCAATTGCTTCGGCGGTAGTTACATCGTTTTGGCGGGCAGTTTCAACGGCTTTGGCGGCTGTTACAGCGGCTTCTGCAGCGGAAACGGCTTGCTGTAAGACAATGTTGTCCGGGTCTGAGGCTAATGCGGCTTGTGCGGCAGACAATGCGGCTTCTGCGGCAGTCACATCGCCTTCTGCGGCGAGTAACGCGGCTCGTGAGGCGAGTAATACGCCTTCTGTGGCTAATAATACACCTTCCGCGGCAGTCAGTACAGCTCGTGCGGCAGTCAGTGCGCCTTGTGCGGCATCTCGCTCGCCTTGCGCAACGATTAATTCGTCTTGTCTAATACCCAATGTATTTTGTGCGGTGGTAAAGTTTGTTTGTAAATTAGTCAAACCCGCTGTACTTCCCTCTGTGCCAAAGGCTCTTTGGGCGTTATCATACGGGGTCCTTATTGAGGGATAACCCAAATCATTGTGAAGGGCAGAACTGAATTCGTGCATGGCAGTGTTGATGGCATCAATAATGACCTGTGAAAGACCGGCCGAGTCAACGGTTGGGGGACTTGTGGCAAGATACGGAAATGGAGGGTCAAAGGGGAATATTGTGTCAAATATGGTGTTAAGGCTGGGCGTTATACTTGTAACAGCATTGTTTACAGAGATAGCACTAAAAACCCAACCCCAAGCGTTATGGGCAACCTCTACTGCCCCGCCGAGACCGGCGTCACCGGAGTCAGCGCTGCCACCGGAAATTACAACGGCGTTCCGTGCGGTAGAAACGGCAATCGGCAGCTTGGGGTCATAGTGCGCAGGCACCCTTACTCCGTCTATATTATCAAAGCCCACCAAAAGCCTGAACCCGCGGGATAAATGTGATAATTCAGTAGTGTTTGTAGGGTCATTGGACGGTGAATTCGGCCTTATGCTTAAGGCACCGTTGATTATCGCGTCAAAATCCGATACTCCATTGAATGAACCCGAGCCGCTTCCCGTAATCTGTGTTACATGAAAAAGAGATTTTTCCGCACCGGTTAAAAACCTGCCAAGCACCTCTACCGGGTCACTTTCAGTAAACGAGCTGTTCCTCAATGGATTAGGCGTACCATCCGGGTTAACCCCTCCTTGATACCAAGTAGAAAGCACCCAATTGCCGGTAGCCGCATCCAATGTACTGTGCGCATTGTATAGTCTGTCAAACCACTCATTCATTGCCGGGTTCATGAAAACACCGGAACCGTTGGAAGTGATTGCATCGCGGCCGCCCAATGCGTTTAGCTGGTCGTTTGTAATTTGATATATCTCCTGTGCTGTCCTTACTCCTGTTTGCACAAGACTATTCAGACGATTGGTAATGCTTGATATTTGCTGAACTTCAGCGTGCCTTAATCCGTTCGACTGTAATATGTTTATAAAGCCTTCCGAGGAAGTATTATTATTTGAAACCAAAGGGTCGCGAGATATCAAACTTCTGAAATTAGCATCAAAATCGCTAAGGCTTAAATCTCCGTCGGCAATCTGCCGCCTTGCAATACTCTCAAGGGCATCATTAAACTCGTTTTGTAAATCTATAATATCTTGCCGTAAACTATTTTGGTTTCTGTTGTTAGGTTCTAATCTGCCGTCTGGCCGCGCCGACCCCACAGTCCGTGCCTGGTTAAAAAGCACCCACTGTAAGGATACGGGATTTACATCTCCGCCGCCGCCGGTTAATCCGCCGTCAAGTAGTGTGCGCGTGTTATATTGCGTGCGGAAGGTGACATCGTTTATTTCCTGCATAAGCTGGTCTATTTCCGCTTGAATCAATCCGCGGTTAGAGGCGGTGTTGCTATCATTTGCGGCTTGCACCAAAAGTTCGCGTATGCGAATTACCATATCGCTGACCGTTGACATCGCACCTTCCGCCGTTTGAATAAGCCCGACGGCATCTTGAGCGTTTATTGATGCTTTGTCTAACCCGCGAATTTGCGCCCGCATACTTTCGGATATGGCAAGCCCCGCGGCATCGTCTGCCGCAGAATTCACCCGAAACCCGGATGACAACCTTTCCGCCGCTTTCTGCTGCGAAAGCCCGACATTTTTTAAATTTCTATGCGCGTTAATGGAGAAAACATTCGTGCGTACAACCATGTTGGACATATATTTACCCCCGCGCAACAGACCTTATTCAGATACGCATTTTATCATACTCTGTACTGCACGTGCAAATATATTTTAAACCAAATTTCTGTGTGCAGGCAACGTCAATAAATAATAACATTTTGCGCAAAATACATGAAAACGTCGAAAATGAACAAATTAATAAATACAAATGAAAGTATTCGGCAAATACCGAAATGCATATTTTCTTAAATGAACATTTTTATTTAATTTTGTGAAATTTCTTGCTATAATGACAATAAAACCTGCTAATAAAAGTCAAGTCCTAAAATGAAGATTTTTTGCAGGGAAATACAGGAGGTATTCATGTAAATTTTACGCAACAAAAATAACCAAACAGAGTTGGCAATCTTTCCGCACTACCGTGCGGGAGTTTATCGCTTTGAGTCGCATCCCGATTTTCAGGAACGAAAAAAGACCGCTCCCAAGCTGATATAGATGGCGCGAAGCCGTTATCAAGAAAATGCGGGCGGCAGTCTTCTCCTGTCGGTATTGCGACCCTGCACAGCCGCTCGGGTTGCCCTCCGGCATTGCCCTATCCTGCTTGCAGGTAAGAGAAGTATTGCCGACTATAAAAAGATTTATGCCGTGGTTAGTGCGTCAAAACATTCTTTGACACGAGCGTAGTAAATGCGCAGAAACTTGTTCGCACCCGCAATCATGTAAACCTTGAACGGCTTACCTTCGGAGCGTTTCCGACTAATAAAACGGAAAACGTCTTCATCATGATTGCTGTTTTGCAAGATGCATCGCATTACTTGAAATAATGCTTTTCTAAGTTGTGGCGAGCCTTGCTTGGAAATACGTCTGGAATGTTGATTGTATGTTCCTGACTGATTTTCCGGGGGTTCAATTCCTGCGAAGCGAGCAAGAGAAGCGCGCTTGGGATAACGGCGAATATCACCTATTTCAGCGATGAGTTGAGGTGCGAGCGTTTTGCCTACACCATGCATTGAAAGCACCGTTTCATATTCCGGCAGTGTTTTGGCAATCTTCGTCATTTCAGCTTTTAATTTTGCAATACTCAAACAAATACTATTCATTTGTTCA